>Ga0065720_1018950_pt1 | contig 52580 bp, 92 predicted proteins | sample Thericmetagenome_FD_59107 | JGI IMG/M metagenome (GOLD analysis project Ga0065720, IMG submission 59107) | Thermophilic microbial communities from the Joint Bioenergy Institute, California, USA of rice/straw/compost enrichment - eDNA_2 v2... | ecosystem: Engineered > Solid waste > Grass >... | reverse complement strand
TATGCTCGTACTAAACCTTTTTTGGATGAGAATCCAATTACTGTAGCATAACGTCCTTGTAAAATTTCTTTTTCAACTCCATCTTTATTGATGGTTTTTGAAATAATTTGAATAAGGGCATTCGTAATAAGTAGTGGAATGCCCATTAGTTTTATTTTTCTTTATCAAACAATTTGGACAAAATGTTCAATAATTTTTTTCAGCTAATGATTTAATAGAACTTATTATAAGGGGATAAGGTCTGATTTACTAAAGATATGAAGAACTGTACCTTTTTTAACTATTGCTTTTCCAGTAGATATTTCAGTAATAAAATCTTCTTGTGTTTCAACTAAATATACACCGCCACCACTGTATGCTGTACTATCGTTACCCTGCAACAGCTTAACTTTTTGTCCTCCATAACCTTTTTTAGTTTTGGAACCTTCTCTTAGCTTGTATAATGAGCCTATTTTCAATTTATCCATAACAATCTTCTCCCTCTCGATTTCTACTTTTTCATAATTTGAAACCAAATTGTTCAATTTTATTGAACAATATAAATGTTTAGTAGAATATAATTTTAATAACTTCGAATCCACTACTTATTACGAATAGCCTTGAATAATATCTCCAACTTTAACACCAACAGGATTTTCTTCATACCATTTTAATTTTGGAGTTTCTGTTTTTTGTTGAACAAAATTTTCAGGATTTTCACCAGCAGCTAATTTTTCATTTACCATATTAACTAGTGTTTCTTTTGTTTTACCAACATAATTAATACCAAATTGTTTTGCTACCTCTTTAGCTTCACCATATTGTTCTACTGTAAATTGTTTGTTTTCCATTTTCAATTCCTCCAATAGATTAGTTTTTGTTTTACCTTATAGATTCATTATAACATAATCTTAAGTGTTTGTAAACTGTTTTTTGAAGTTTTTAAGCTTATGTTTTTGAATCTATTTGGTAATTCCTTTACCTTATAGATTCATTATAACATAAACTTAAGTATTTGTAAACTGTTTTTTAATTAATTTACAAAAAAAAGAGACCATTAGGTCTCTAATACATATTTTCCTAACATTGGATAATCATGAAGTCCTTGCCATCTTTCATAGTTGCTTGTTACTTCATCAAATAATTCATCATCAATTCTTTCAAAATGATAAAAGAAATCTTCGTTGGCAGTACATCCACCCATACTTTCCCCAATATAGATAATTAAAGCTGATGGATTAACCTCATGAAGTCTTTTAATAACTCTAAAAGCTGTATCATCCATATATGGCCAAGACATAATTAAAACATCTATATCTTTTCCGAATTTATCTACCGCATCTACAGCATCCATATTTACTACTTCAGTTAAAGTTTCATTCCACTCGTGATAGCCTGATTTTGCCCAACTAAAGTCATCGGTAGTAATAATGTTTACTCCTTTTTGTCTCAATGCATAAGACAAAGTTCCTTTACCAGCCATAACCTCCAAGCATTTTTTATTTCCTATCCAATTTACTAGTGGGTTTATCCATTTCCAACTTACAAATGAAAAACCACGCTCCTTTATATATTCTTCTCGCAATTTGAATTGATCTATAAAAGAAACTTTTGGCATATAATCTGGAATTGATTGGATATGAAACATCATTATTCCTCCTTAAGTTTAATTATATTCAACACCTAACATTTTACTAACTAAAGTTGCCGCTTGAGAATTAATACCATCATATTCTTCCGCTAAAGCAATCAACATAATTGCATGTTTATTTTTTGTAACTTTGTTGCAGCACTTACCATTAATAAATACACAATAATATTGTTCCACTTCATTATTAAATCTACTATAATACTTAACGAAATGATAGTTTTCATATTGAGTAATTTCAACTACTTGATCACCGTGTTTTTCTATTTCATCATATATGAATTTTTCATTTTTTTTGTTTTTCATCTTCTCTTTCAAGAGCTCCAAGTGCTCTTGCTTTTTCAGTCCAATGTAATTGGTTTATTTGAGCTTCAAATTTTTCTTGTGGAGTGATTTTTTTCTTCACTGTTGAAGGTAATGTGCTCCAATTAGAGTATATGTACTCTACTAGGTCCATTTCTTCTCTTGTAATAGGAGCTGCAGGAGAAGATAATTGATATAAAGGATAGAATTCTCTATAGAATTCTTCAGCTTCATCGTAGTAAGTCACTTCACAATGGATAACATTATATTTTTCATTAAGTTCATTTAAGATTTGATATTTACTTTTATTATTCAGGTTCATTTTACATTCCTACATTTTTAAGAAGTTTAAGAAGGGGGACATCCCCTTCTATCAATGTCCATCAATATGATCTACTACTACTTCATATTTCTCTCCATTATATTCAAATTCCAATATTGGAGTTCCTTCCCACTCAGGACCTGGGTTAATGATTCTATTTATAACTTCTCCATCCAAATTAACATTATCATTATCACTTTCAACATAAAATTGAAATATTAATTTTTCATCATCATTTAATTCAATTTTAAGTGACTTATTGTTTTCATTTACAACACCTTCAAAACCTGCAAATTCATTTGAAACTGATTCGTTGATTAATGTGTTGATATGTTCATTTGTGTAACCAATTAAAACAACTATTTTTTTCATTATTATTCCTCCAATATGATATAATTTACCTTATAGATTCATTATATCATATATCTTTGAGTTTGTAAACTGTTTTTATTGTTTTTATTATTAATTTAGATTAATTGAATAATTATTTATATTAATAGAGAGAATTAAATTTGTTAGAATTAACCTGAGAACACGAAAAGAAGAGGTTTCCCTCTCCCTTTCTTTTTATATCATAAGTCAAGCAGTTTCTTTTGATATAACCATCTGCTTTTCATATTCAAGAATTTGTTCCATTGTCAACCATTCAGGTTTATCGTCTTCACTAAAGCTGTTATGAAGTTGTTTCATATTATTGATATGTTCTTGTTCATCTTTAGACCAAAGAACACTTTTGTTTCTGTCTTCATGATTCAAATAATATTCACAGTCTGATTGCAATCTACTAAGCATCATATATCTGGTTCTTTCATCCGATTTTAAGATACTTTCCATATTAACCCCTCCAACAATTTAATTGCCTTCCTTATAGATATATTATATCATACAAATTAATTTTTGTAAATTGCTTTTAAATAACACAGAGACACTAGATTTATTTCTCTTAATTAATCTAATGTATTAATATATTTATGTATAAGTTGAGTTTTAATTTAACATACCACATCTCATAGCCTCTCAACACAAAAAAAAGAAGGATTTTCCCTTCTACACTAAAGAAATTATATATCCTTTTTCTTTACAACTTTTAAATAATTTATATACTCCTATGAGTTTTGGAACCAAAACACCTTGATCTAATAATAGATGGGTTGAATTTTGTTCTATTTGTTTAATTGCGTTTGTTAATGATTCTCCTTCCTAAGAAATTCTTTTTTCACCAACATCCTGAAAATTAATATTCAAAACAATCATCAAGATTTTGCGAACCGCTTGAGTAGCTTTAATTTCTTTGATACCTTCAACATAGTGTAATGTATTTTCTCCAACCTTAGTATAAGCTCCAAGATAAATTCCTATTTTAAACACCTTTTTCAATTATTTTTTACCTTATATATTCATTATAACATATAACTTCGCTTTTGTAAACTAATTTTTATTATCCGTAAATTGGTCTTGATGATGAAAATTTATAATTTTCATTTTCTAATTGCTTCCTTAAATTATTCAACTCAATTAAATCCGCAACTTCATATTCATCATATTCATCCGTTTCTAAATCAATGAATACAGCCAAAATATAAAGTAATTGCATTTATATCTCCTCCAAATGTGTAGTATTACCTTATGTAACTATTTTACCATAAAATTTAATTTTTGTAAATAGTTTTTTATGATAATTTTTATAAAATTTTCTCAACTAAAACTTTAAAATTATATTATATCATAAAATTATATTTTTGTAAATATATATTTATAAAAAATAGAGTGAAATTAAATTTCACTCGATTATTAGTTCGATTATATCCATATTAAGAGAGAATTTCTCCCTCAATTTTTAACGTTCCCATATATTAAAAACAAATACTCTCAATCCATCATTATAATTGATTTCACCATCTAAAGTTTTTATTTTGCTATTCTAAATCTATAACCTACACTATCTATTGTATGTTGTTTTACTGATATTTTTTTACCTCCATACATTACATATAAAGTTCCATCACTATCAGAATAAAGTTTTCTATCAGACCATTCACCTTTATCATTCATAAATTCAATAATGTCTCCCACATATTCGTGACCAGTTTGTTTTATCATTTTATTCATCCTTTCATAAAATTAGTCACCTTTTATGTGTTTATAATATCATATTATTTGGTATTTGTAAACAATTTTTATAAAAAAAAGTAGAAATAATTTTAGTTATTTCTACTTAAAAATATTAAAAGTTGTTAGTGATTAGCTGGCAATCTCCTCTTCTGAATTTTCTTGAGGTTCATTTTTTGGAATGTGTAGACTAATTAAATTAATATCAAGAGTTATTAGACAATTTAATTGTTCTTTAGTTTTTGGGTCAAGTAATAATGCTTTAATCATGTTTTGATTATTGCTTGGACCAAGAACAATCGCTTGACACCTATGAAGGATATTTTTCATTTCACCATTTTTTTCAATCACTTTATATTCAATATCAACTATATCTCCTGGTTGAAAACCATAACCATTGGTATACCGCTTTTCTTTTTTTTACTTTCTCTTTTTTAGGTTTATTTTGAATATTTACTTCTTTTAATTTAGCATTTACTGTATCAATTAATTTTTCTTTTTTAACTCCAACATACTTAATTCCAAGCTCAATTGCTTTTTCTTTAGCTTCTTTATATTGTTCAATTGTAAATTTTTCCATTTGAATCATCCTCCAATAAATTAGTTTTTTGATTTATCTTATAAATTTATTATATCATGATTTTTGGTGTTTGTAAACTGTTTTTTGTAAAAATCACTCTTGCATACGTGCACATTTACTAAAGTAAATTATGTATATTATTACATCATGATTTTTCTTTTTAGAAAGAAGAAACATACTTGTTTTTTAAAAATTCATGAAGATTGTTTTCATCACTAATTTTCATAACAACAAATCTAAGAGTAATATCAGATAGCTTTTTGAATTTTTCAACTTCTTTTTTATTTAAAAATCCTAATGAAATGTATTCATCTAATTTCTCGTTTTTTATTCCGCAATAATTGTTAAAAAATTCAAACCCAAAATTATCTAAAATAGATTTCATATCATAAGAAGTTTTGTTTTTGCATAGATTAATTGTTCCATAATTAAATACAACCTTTGTAACATTTTTAGAAATAAGTTCTTTCATTATAACATCCTTAGTTTGTTTAATCTTTCTGTCTAATTCTTTATATTTACTATTATCTTCTTTCCATAATGTAATTAATTCTAAATCATTTAATTTAGAAAAATCTTGATTAATTTCAACTTTATGTTTTAAGTTTATTCTAACATGATAAGTTTGTTCTAACTCAAATTCTTTAATTTTACTCAATACATCTTGAGCTTTTGTTATAACTTGAGAACAATCAATTAAAAGACCATGATTATATAATAATTCTTGAAGATTTAAGATATCGAAATCATATTTTTTAACTGCAACAAATTTAACTACAACATCAAGTTCTTTATATTCCAATCTTTTTGTTTCTTCATCAAGTCTTCTTTTTATTTCATCTTTAATAATATCTAATTTTTTTTCTAGATATTTATGCTGTTGAAAAATGTTTTGTTCGAATAATTGATTTGCAATTAATTCTGATTTCATAATTTAATCTCCTCTCAATTAACCTTATATATACATTATAACATTTGTAATTGAATTTGTAAACAACTTTTTTATTTTTTTATCTCGTACATGCACATTTACTAAAGTAAACATAAAATAAGATAAAAAAATAAGGAGGAATATTCCTCCTTAAAATATTATAGTGGTTTTATTGTAAATTTGTTTGTATCAATTACTTCTATATATACTTGATTTGAACTACCACTAGGCTAAAGCCATAGTGGATTCCTAAATACAGAGTTCTACCGAACTCTAATTGATTAGGCTATCCCCGTAGTTCCTACGGTTAGAAGTCTTATAGCTTCATTTTTTAGATTTATGCTTGCGTTAATATCTCTATCGTGATGAGTTCCACAAGAAGGACATTTCCATTCACGAAATCCAAGATTTTTAACGTCTTTGTTTTTGTAGCCACAGCACGAACAAAGCTGGCTGGATGGAAAATTTTTCGCTACGGTAACTACTTGTTTTCCATACCATTTCGCTTTGTATTCCAACATCGTTTTAAATTGCGACCACGATACTTCGCTAATAGATTTGGCTAACTTATGATTCTTTAACATATTACTTACAGACAAATCTTCCATCCCGATAATGTCGTGGTTTTTGACAATATAGGTGGAGATTTTATGCAAGTAATCATTTCTAGCGTTTGTGATTTTCTCATGAATACGAGCAACTTTAATTCGTTGCTTATTCCAATTAGAACTACCTTTCTTGCGCCTTGAAAGAATACGTTGTGCTTTTGCTAATTTTTCTTCTAATCTTCGGAAGAATTTAGGATTTGCATAAGTCGTTCCATTGGACAAAATAGCGAAATCCTTTAATCCTACATCAATTCCAATAGCAGAATTAGTTTTAGATAATTCCTGAACTTCTGTTTCTACAAGAATGGATACAAAATATTTTCCACTTGGATTTCGTCTAATGGTTGCATTTAAAATGCGACCTTCAACTTCTCGACTCTTTGCAAAACGAATCCATCCAAGTTTAGGCAATTTGATTTTATTACCATTAATAGCAATATTACCATTTGTATACTTTGTCGTGTAAGACTGAACAGGATTTTTCTTGGACTTAAAACGTGGTCTATCGTTTTGTTTCTTAAAGAAACGAGAATAAGCGTCAGCAAGATTTTTCAACGATGATTGAATTGCAATACTATCCACTTCTTTTAGCCAAGTTAATTCTTTTTTTAGTTGTGTTAATTGAGCAGAACAAGAATTATAAGTTAAACCTTTACCTGTTTCTTTGTTAGTATTGTCCCATTTTGCTAAAAAATGATTAAATACAAAACGTGAACAACCGATTGTTTTAGCAATTAAAATTTCTTGTTCTTTGTTCGGATAGATTCTAAATTTATACGCCTTATTTACCATCATTGATTTTCACCTCCTTTTGAGGAATATCAAAAAAAGAATAATATTAAAAGTTTTTCAGTTGCAGTTTACGAGTTGATTCGTAAAGGCTTGGATAAGAAGTGAAATACATTTCTGAAAATCATAGCAAACATTTACTCATGTGTCATTTAATATTTGTTTGTAAGTAATACATTCAAACACAAGGTAGTTAGAGCTTACATCCCCTAGCCTAAAGGCATAGGGGTTTTACGCCCATCATATAAAATATCTGCAAAATCTTCTGAGTTATAATAATCAATTAATTCTTTTTTTTGATTCTAGTACATCTTTATTATATTTACTAGCAAATCCTTTTGCTATTTCTGGATTTTGATTAATTTGTTCAATTATTTTATCTTTACAAGCTGATTGTAGTTCATACTTACTTTCAAATCATTTTGATCAATTGAATTTAAATCAAAATCAATTGAAAATATTCCAATGAATTCAACTACTTCATCATATGAATCTATTTCTTTAAGCTCAATTAATTTAGCATTTTTCATCTTTTCAACTAGTAAACTTTCACTAGCAAGTTTATTTAATTTTTTTCTTAATCTCGACATTTAACTTCTACTCTTTTTTTAATTTTAATTTATAATATAATTGTTTATGTTTGATATAACATGGAAATAAAATTTAGATTTTGAGCTGCTAGTTTTAACTATCAGCTTTTTCTGACACCTAATAATGATAAATATTTAATCATTTCAAACTTAACAATTTTAATTAGATTTGATAAAAAAGTTTTTACATTTTCAAAATTGATAATAGAATAATCATTATCATCAAAATCATCAAAATAAATTTTTTCATTAGTAATTCTATTATATAATTCTAAATCTTCCTCTATCATTAAAATCACCTCAACGTTTTTTACCAACCTTATATATTATATTATACCATATTTATTAATGTTTGTAAATTGTTTTTTACAAAAAAATAGAAAGGTTTTTTACCTTTCTATTAAAGAGGACTAATAAAAAATTGATTTTTACTTACAATTTTTACATTAGCATTTGAAATAACACTTGCGAATTCATCTGAATTATAATAATCAATTATCCATTTTTCAGCTTCTTTAATATCATTCAAACATTCATATTTAATTATATTTTCTAAAGCATCATCATCAAAATTAAAGGCTTTAATTATATCATCCTTACATTTAAGTTGTAATTCTTTTCCACATCGACTAATAACTTCAGCTAACTTAATATCACCTATAGATTTTAATTCATCATAATCAACTTCAAAAAAACATTAAATGAAATAAATTTGTTATCCCGTATTATACCATTTCTTTCAATACCCATAAATTTAGCATTTTTAATCATATTAACTATATCGAAAATCTTTAATTTCATAATATAAAATTTCTCCCTTCTTATCATTATATTAAGTTTTTTTCTTTTAGTATTTTATTCTATATTTATTATATTATGTAATTTTAGCTTTGTAAACTGTTTTTTAATAAAAAAGGGGAGATAATTCTCTCCCTCTTTTATGCTACTTGATATAATAATTCAATCATTTTATCAAATAAATGATCTCCATGAATTACTCTTGAGAATAAATTTTCTTTGTATGTTGAAGTCATTCTTGAAGGTTTTGAATGAGATACAAAGTCTGATACTGCATTAACAACTGACCAACCAGTGCCTCTAAATTTTTTAATATCATCCATCATCATTGCATCATGTAATTGTTGTTGTTTTTGTGCATTTGTTGTTCTAGCTCTAGCAGACATTTTACTATGAAATGGAAGTACTTCGTTTACCATTTCCTCCCAAGTAGCTGGAGTAATTTTAATATCAACAAATTTGTGTGCTTCTTCATCTAGTTTTTCCATATATTTTTCCGCGTTAAATAATGTATCTTCAGCAGCTTTAATTTTCTTATTAATATCCCCAACATGCACTGTAGACCATTGTCTTTTAGCACTATTAAGAGCTATGTTCAATGTATTATTGCAAACAACTCTTACAGGAGTCATTAAGACTTTTACTGAACCTGTTCCATCATGTGATGTTGTAAAGCAAATATATGGCGCTATTTCATCACCTAAAATTTTATATTCTTTTTTGAGTTGTGCTAGCATCCATACAATTTTGCCTTCTTTAAGACATCCAGCTGTTTCATATTTAACTTCACCACCGCCAATTAAATTATCTGTAAAGTTAAAAGCTTCTTTATTTTGAACAATCGAATATCTTTCAGTTACAATACCTAGAACTTTACCATTATCAGATCTTACATTTGCTATATAATTAGGAATTTGTTTTCCATCAACAAATACTGGATGTTGATGGACTTCCCAATCTAGTCCAGCTAACTTAATAGCTTCTTCTGAATTTGGAGCTTCTTCAACTACTTTACCAAGTCCATGCCAAGGTGTAACTCTCACTGAAAACATTTCTTCAACCATATGCGACATTTTTAATCACCCTCCAATTAGTTAGATATTATATTGGTAATTCCTGATGTATTTATTATATAACAGAATTCTTTGCTTGTAAACTGTTTTTTGAAAGAAGAGAGAATAAAATCTCTCTTCTTGTTATGTTAATAATTTATTTCCCATGTTAAGCTATTTTCTGTGCTATATCCTTTTTCATCCCAAGCACATTTACTGCAACATACATCTGAACTATAACTACTTTTTCAATCAGCTTCATGTCCACACTTCATTTTAATTGGAATAATCTCTGCTGTAATTAATTTCGCTTTTTCTAAACGTTCTTCTCTGTTATCAACTAAATCTTTAGTTTCAAATGAATATAAATGAATACCACTCGTTCCTAATTCTTCATCTACTGAACCATAATCTTCTCCGCCAATAATAATGTCATATCCACATTCATGAGTTAATCTTAACTCTTGAATTCCATCAATCAAAGCATATTGTTCATCTGAAAGTTTATGTCTTTTCCCACAATAACAAATATACATTATTTTCTCTCCTCCCCCCTTATTTGCTTAAACCATAATAAAATAATGGTAAAATAATAAAAAATATAATTACAAAATACGCATAAGTATTAAATCTCTCTTGTGGGTCAGTTCCAATCATTTTATTAATTTTGTTTAGAAGTTTTTTCATATTTACACCTCATTTATTTTTTCTTACCTTATGTATTTATTATATAACGAAATTCTATTTTTGTAAATAGTTTTTATAAAAAAAGTTCCTTTTTAGGAACTTTGTAAATTGATTAATTTTTCCATTTCAAATTTTGCTGATTGTATACTTAATTTTTCATCATGATAATTCATGAACATTTTTATTCCATTAATTATTGACTCATTTTTTTATATAAAGTTAATGATTCATTAATTTTTTCTTCTTGGTAATTATTCACCATATCAATTATTTTATTTAGTACTTCATTAACATTTGTTGATTCATAGATCATCTTCAATTCATTATTAAATAAAGTAGTAACTTGATTAAATATAATTGTTCCGACTTTATTACCCTGCTTATTTTTTATTATAGCTTTAGAACTAATAGAGTCAACAAAATTAAACTCCAAATTATACATTACAACTACCTCCATTTTTTCATCTTACATATACATTATGTAAACTATTTTTTATATTAACCCTTCACTTTTAAGTGAAGTAAATTCATTTTCACCAACAACAATGTGATCAAATACGTTTATACCTAAAATATTACCCGCATCTATTAATCTTTGCGTTACTTGTACATCTTCTTTACTTGGAGTTGAATCACCACTTGGATGATTATGAAAAGCTATAATACTAGCTGCATTATTTAATATAGCAGCTTTAAATACTTCTCTTGGATGAATCAAAGAACTGTTTAAAGTACCAATTGATATAATATGTACTCCAGCAACTTGGTTTTTAGTACTAAGAGTTAAAATACCAAAAACTTCTTCTGCTCTATCAGATAAATTTAAAACTTTATTTATAATATTATTTGCATCTTCTGGGGAATTAATGCGTTTATTATCAACGTCATAAATACCAGAACTTTCTTTAACTTGTCTAATTGAAAAAATATTTAATCTTACTCCCATGCTTTCTAACCTCCTAAATGTTTTTACCTTATATTATCATTATATAATGAATTATGCAATTTGTAAATTGTTTTTTATAAAAAAATTAATTCTAACAGGATATATTAATAATTAATATATAACCATTACTTTATATCTTATTAATAAGAGAGACCATTCTGGAATCTCGCACAACAATGGGGAGTCTTATACTCCCCCCGCATTACACCACCTTTAATTCTTCTTCTTTATATACTTCATTTAATTTTACATTAATTACACAATTTTGAAGTTTTCCATTTTTATCTATCAATATAACTTTTAATTTGTCACCTTTACCAAAGCCAACAACTTTCGCTTTTCTACCCTGAAGTATAACTGTTGGTACTCCTTTTTTATTTACAGTTGTACCAATTATTGTTATTATATCATCAATATTAATATTATGATTTGTGTTTTGAGGTATTTGATTCATCTTCTGGGACACTTCTTTTTGAGGTTTAGGTAAATTATTATTTGTTGGTTTAGTTTTCTCTGATACAATTCTGCTTTCTTGATATAACTCAAATTTTTCCCAACCAGATTGAGTTTTAATATAATAATTTGTTGAAATTCTAACCACATCACCAGTATTCAAATTAATATGACTTACTTCATCAGATTTCTTAAATTCAGTGAAAGGATCATCGATTTTGAAATTATTATAAGTCCAATTAAACATTTTATAAATTTCATCTAATAATTTAATATCTTTATCATTAGATGAAACAAATATTGAACAAACTTGAGCATATTTTGAAAAATCAAAATTATTAATAAGATTTTGAACTGATTCTTCTTTAAATTTATCTTTCAAATAAAAAACTCTAACTAATTTTTCCATCAATATCATCTCCTAAATATTTATTTCACCTTATAGAACTATTATATCATCATATTATGATTTTGTAAACTATTTTTTATAAAAAAATGGAGAGATTATTTCTCTCCATTTAAAAATTCAATATATTGTTGATTAATTTTGAAAGTTAAAATTAAATTATTATTTTCAATTTGTTGTTGCATTAATGTGATTTGATCTGTATACAATTCATCTTCAATTACATTATATACTATAAATTCAATTTTTTCAACAATTAATTTAGTATTGTATATAATTTTTTCATTACATAATACTTCTACAATTAACTCTCCATTTTGATTTAAATTAACTTTAACATTTGTTTCCCCAGTATTTTTCAACTCATTAAAAGTTTCTTTAATAATTCTATCAATAATTAATTTTTTTAACATAATATCATCTCCAATCAATCTATTTAATTACCTTACATATTTATTATAACATATAAATTAAATTTTGTAAACTGTTTTTTATAAAAAAAATAAAAAAATGGGGGAAGTGCTCCCCCATTTTAAATTAAATAATTTTGTGATACTGCAAAAACGCCTTTTGGGTATCATCTAACTCTTTATCATTTTCAATAAACTCAATAATGTCCTCCAATTTACTTTTTACATCCAATACCTCTTCTAGTAACTCTTCATTTAAAATAGTGTGTTCCATTATTTTATACCTCCAATTAATAATTTTTTCTTACGTATATATATTATCACATAATTAATTATTTGTAAATAATTTTTTTTAAATAATTTAGAGGTTCTCTAATTAATTCTAATTAATATAAAATATAAATTTATATTAATATATAAAAAGGAGAGAGAAAATTCTCTCTCCCAATATGTATTTACGAATAAAATACTCGATTTCTTTTATACTTATCTTTTTGATAAATATTGGCGTTATTATTCCAAATACCATGTTTGTATGATTTTTTATTTTCATATTGTGAAAAAGAAATCACTTCTTCTAAATTTTTATATTCACCTAATTTTTTCATTAATTCTTTTTCATCATTAGCTCTAATGATTAAATTTAATTTTTCTCCATTTAATTTTACTAAAACACTATATTTCACTTATTTCATCTCTTTATTTATTTATATTTATATTATACCATATTTTTTATAAAAAGTAAATAGTTTTTACAAAAAAAAGATAGTTTTAACTCTCTTTATATTTCCCCAATATTGGTCTATCATAAATACTGGGGAAACTTTTATATTTACGAGTTACTTGATTATTAAAAAATTCATCTTCAATTTCTTCAAAACAATCAAAGAAATTTGAATTCGCTGTACATCCACCATAACCTTCTCCAATATAAACAACCAATGCATTAGGATTTATTTCATTTAATTTTTTAATAATAATATATGCCGTATTATCCATATATGGCCAAGACATAATTAAAATATCAATATCTTTGCCATATTTATTAACTGCTTCAACAGCATCGATGTTTTCGATCTCAGTATAAGTTGTTTTCCAACTAGAAAATTCTTCTTTTTTTGCCCAACTGAAATCATCTGTAGCTATCACATCAACTCCTTTTTTTCTTAAAGCATATGAAAGTGTACCTTTACCTGACATAACCTCAAGACACTTTTTGCTCCCTATCCATTGTACTAAAGGTTCAATCCAATCCCAACTAACAAAAACAAATCCATATTGTTGAATATAATTAAATCTGTATTGAAAACTTTCTCCAAATCCTGATAATTTCGGCATAGTTTGTGGTATCATAAATTACCATTCCTTTTATAATATTATTTCGTCTAGTATTCAAATGAACTAGTAATTTGTCTAGAAGTGTTAATTACTAAAAAAATCTTTGTGTCTGTATCTCAATTTTATCATCTCATCGATAATTTTATTTCCTTTTTATTATAATAAAGTATAACTTCTATATTTTAATCATTCCTTTCGTTCACAAATAATATTTTTTTATTTATGTTAATTATAACATAAAATATTATTTTTGTAAACAGTTTTTAAACAAAAAAGAGACCTTTAAGGTCTCTTATAAATACATTAAAATGATTCATTTACATTAAGTTCAATAATATTTAATTTAACTTCAACTCCATCAATATCAATAACAGCATTACTTGAAGTTAATTCATTATGTTCATCATAGAATTCATTTAATGCATCTTCGAAATCTTCATAAGATACTCCAAGTTGACTAAATTCTGCATCTTTGATAGCAAATATTGTTTCTAAAGAACAAACTGGGGCTTGAATCTCAGTAAAGAAAATATCGCTTTGTTTAATTCCAGCTTCTCCAAGTGCTATACCAGCAAAAACGCCTTCTTCTTCATAACTATAAAAAGTAATAACATAAACATTAACGTTAATAGCTTTTTCTCCCTCAGCATACAATCTTCTTCTGAGTTTTGATATTGTTTATATCACTCTCTTTTCTTTGTTATTTATTTTTATAATATTATCAATTTTGACAAAATATAACAATACGAAAGAAATTTTTATTCTTCATTAATTCCAAGCATTCTTCCCATGTAAAAAGCAACATCAGAATTGATTCCTTCATATTCATATTCTAACGCTATAAGCATAATCATATGTTTATTTTGAGTTATTTTATTGCATTTTTTACCATTTATAAATACCGTATAATATTTTTCACCTTTATCAGAATATTTAACAAAATGAAAATTTTCATATTTAGTAATTTCAATTACTGGATAACCATATTTATTCATATAATCATAAATAAATTTTTCATCTTCATATTTTTCTTTTTCTCGTTCGAGTGCACCTAAAGCTCTCGCTTTTTCTGTCCAGTGTAGTTCAGATATTTGTTTTTCATATTTTTCTTTAGCGTTAGTTACCATAAATATCCTCCTTTATCCTACATTAGAATTATAAATTTTATTTGATTGATTTTTTACCCATTTTTCAGAATATAATTTAATAATGTTTTTTCCTTGAGTAATACTCATCCATCCAGATAATGGCTTCATATATTCTCCATCAATTGGAGATTGTCCAGTAACTACAATTTTACATCTTGAACCTCTAGCATGTAATTCTAAATTATTAGGTGAAATTGAAAATGTTTGAATTTCATTATGTTCCCAAAATTTTAAGTTATTCATATAATTTACCTCCAATATTTTATATACCTTATAGATATAATATATCATATATTATTGTTTTTGTAAATTGTTTTTTATAAAAAAAATACAATTTTTTTGTTTACAAATGGTATATTGATTTGTAAACTGAATATAATAAACTATAACAATTCAAAGGAGTTGGTTCTAATGTTCTCTAGATTAAACCTTAGTGTTGAGGAATCAAGAGAAGTTGATTCCTATCTAGAAGAAGTTAGAAGAGGAAAGGCTTTTGGACCAAAACCTAATTGTTTAAGTAGCTTATCTGATCAAACTATAAAGGCTATGGCTGGAGTTGATAACTCAGATAAGATTGATAAAGTTCCAGTAAATTCAATTTACCCAACAGCTATATTATGTGTTGGAGTAATTGCAATTGCTGGAATTATAAATCCTCTACTTGTACCACTAATGAGTAAAGGAGTTGGTCTTATCTTTGGTGGAGCCACAGCACTTAAGTTTATCAGTAAGAATTAAACAAAAAGGGGGGCTAAAAGCCCTTTTCTTTTTTTAAAAAAAGATAGAGATAATATAAAATTATCTCTATTAACTAGCATTCATATTTGCTGATTGTGTTATGAAAAAATGAATTATTTTTCCATCAACCTCTTTTTTATATTCACATTTAATTAAAAATGTGGAGTTGAATGTACCTAATGTGATAACGTCTCCAACTGAATATTCCTTATCAATCTCAAGAGGTAAACTATCATCAACAATCATATAATTCATCATAATCAACTCCATATAATTATAATTATAATTATAATATATAATTTAATGAAACGCTTTAACATAAATTGTAAAAAAGAGGGATATTATCCCTCTGGGTAAAGGTAATTTTTTAATTCTTTATCATCAGTCATAAACCAAATTCCATTATCATACCAAAAAATTCTTCCACAATAAATATCACGAACAATTGTATACTCAACATCAAATAAAAATGTATAATTAAATCTTTGACCATTTGAATAAAAATCTACAAAAATCTGGAACTTCATTGTTAACCATTTTAGCTGTTAAATATGTTGGAGCAATAACATCATCTGAACTTAAATTCAAATTATCGTCTGAATTAATATCATCTTTAACAAACTTCATTTTTAACTTAAAATATTCTCCCTTAAAAAATTTAACCAAATTATCTAATAATTTACTATCTTTCATTAAAATCATTTCCAATTAATTTATTTAATTACCTTACATATTCATTATAACATATAAATTAAACTTTGTAAATAGTTTTTTATAAAAAATAATTTTATTGATTAGTAATAGTTAACTCATATAATGATCTTATTTTTAAAGCTTCATCAAACATCTTTAAATCATTTTCATAACAAGATATTTCCACACTTAAAGATTTTCTGTAATAGACTAAAGTTTCGCCACTTAATCTCGTATGAGCTTCATCATATTTTCTTATTGTTTCTTGAAGTCTGTTTTTAACATTGCATATCATATCTTTAATTTGATCAGTTGTGTATTGTTTTGCTATATCTTTTGAGTCAATCAATAAATATCACCTCAATGTAATTAACTTATAATTTTAATATTATATGATTGAATCAATTATTACAAACCTTTAACGGGCGAATAGTATTCAATTTAATCAAATATTTTATCCAACTTTGTATACTTTCTTTAATATTAATACAGCTTTTTCAAATTCTTCATCTTTATTATATCCTAATTGTTCATAAAATGAAGGGTTCCAAGTCATTTCATAAGCTCGTTTCACAATTGTTTGCTCATCTTTTGTAAGTTCTATATGAAAATTTTTAGCCAGTTTCATTGCTTCTATATAATTACCTTCAAGTAAAGCATCAATAACTCTAGATTTTTTAGTTTTTAACATAATATCTACCTCCAAACAACCATTATATAGTTATTATATAATGAATTTTATTAATTGTAAACATATTTTAATAAAAACACTATATTTAATTACAAAACAAACCTAAATTTGTAAAATAACCAAATTTTCCAGTAATAGTAAAAGGTTCTATTGACTCAAATTTTATATTACCTGTATTTTTTGGTTTACCATTTGATGATACTGACAAAGTTATATGAGGTATCGATTTGTTAATATAATATTCCATATATTCTTCTGGAATATCCACAAGAAGACCCTGATTGTCTTCTGTTAAACCATAACCTATAACATTAATATTTACATTATTACCAATTAAATGATAAGGGACAACCATATTTTTACCGAAACAGAATGTAACATGAGGATATTGAATTACATTACTTAATCTTTGATTAGAATATATATTATCAATGAGTTGCTTTTCAAAAAAGATTCCATAATATAGTATTTTCATTATTTTAACCTCCTAAAAAAGGAAGAGCTGTTTAAGCTCTTCCAAATTTAATCTTATTTCTTTAATATTTTTTCTCTTATCATTCTTAGCTCTTCATTTTTTAGTTGTATTCTTATTTCTTCATTTAGTTCTTCATCTCTCAATATAATTAAAGTAGGGTTTATAATATTAATAAAAGTATCATAAATAAATCGCTCTTTCTCAATAATTGTTTTTAAATCTTCTCTACTAGTTTCATATAACTCTATACGATGTAAGCTATCTCCAATTTCAACTATTTCTTTTATAATTAATTGATATTTATTAATAAATCTATTAATAAGTCGATTAATTTGTTTAAAGGTATAGTATTGTTCATTTTTTAATTTTTCCAAAAATGTTTCAGCTGTTTTAAATAGTAACTTTATTTTATTTATCCTTTCATTAATCAAATTTTGAATTTTTTCCTTATTTTCTTCTTTTCTCCAATGAGTTTCAATTGAAATTTTTATTCTTTCTCTTTCTTCATATTTCGATTGTTTTATTGAATCAACAATTGTTTTTATTATCTTATATATAAACGCAGCAAACAAATTTAAAATTATAATTCCAAATAATATAGAGTTTTGAGTAAGTACATATATTAGGATTAAAAAACATAATTCAAGTAAGATAACTTTATTATAATTTAAATAATCAGTTTTCTTTATTGTCTTATTATACCTATTCATATTATCCTCCTAAAAAAGGAAGAGTTTATACAACTCTTCCAAATTCTTTATAATTTAAATCAAATACTTGAGATTGAGTATTAATGATTGTACGTTCTAAATTATTAAATAAAGTTTTAAGACGATAATGAGTGTGAATAGCTTTAAATACGAATCCATTTTTTGTAGACCAGCGTAATACCACTCGCACCGCGTCAGAACCATTATCTCTAACCTTATTTGTATTAACATCAATTGAAGAATAAATTAAAATATCAACTGATTTATTTTTTGTTGGTAATAAATAAATATGTTCCCAAGTTTCATTCCCTAAGTTGATATATTCTTCTGTATATAAAATCGGACTTTTGAATTTATTCCGAATCGTAATTCCTTTTAATTCATATTCAAAATGTTTTTTAGAAAATTTATAATATTCTCTCATTTTAATTACCTCCAATTTATTTATCCCTTTACCTTATAGATACATTGTATCATATAAATTGGAGTTTGTAAACTATTTTTTATAAAAAAAAGATTTCTCCTCTCATCAGAAAGTTCAGGGTTAGATTTTAATAAATTACATAACTTAATAGAATAATCCCCTTGCTTGTTTATATGGGGAACGGGAAACAGTACCATCAGTAAATTTCCAATTATCTCTTTCTACCTGATAAAGATTTGAAATTTTATAGTCCTTAACTTCAAGTATTAGTAAACCTAAATTAGGTCCAACTATAAGAACATCCGGAGTAAGTTTACCTATCATAGGCTCGAAATAAAGCGAATAAGATTCATCCAATAATTTAGATAATCTACCTACAACCTTCCTCTCACCTTTAGTTGAGGTTACCGGCAACTTTTTAGAGTGCTGGATTGTCATAACTACCCTCCTAAATTAATTTATCAGTCAAATATAAACAGCCATAACCTATAAATATTCACTTATAGTCAATTTCTCAAATAAATTATTATCATTTTTTAGAAATTTTCCTTCTATAGCACATTTAGCCATAGTTAAAGCAACTTGCCACAAATCTTCTAATGTTATATTAATGCTCTCGGAAACATCTTCTTTAATATAATCACTTAGAGTTAAAATTTCATTATAATAATGTAAAACTAAATCGATATTTAGCTCTTTGATATTTAAAGTGCCGGTGTAGAATATATCATGAGATTTACTTTTTAACTGCAACTCTACAAAAGTTTCCAAGTTATCACCAATCTTAAAAATAACTTTTACGTCAAAAATTCCTTTCATTACCACACAAATAGAAATCTGTTCGGATAAGTTATGTGGTATGATGATTGAATTATCCTTTTGAATCAAATTTCTTTCAGGTATAGAACAATTTCCGAAAGAATTAGATAGTGTCATAAATTATCTCCCCTTTACACAAATAATTTATAATACCTTTCCCTTTGGTACTCCAACACTTCCCCAACCCTTTCTAAATAGTCCTTATAAGTGTCGAGAACTTCCTGAACTTTTTTATTGTCAAAAACTAAGGTCTCGTTTACTTCTAGAGCTTCCATTTGTCTGTCAAAATTAGTACTGAATGGTTTAGAATTTACAGACATAATATTAGACCTAATATGATTTTGATACGGGTAAGACCTAATATCTGATAAAAAAGATAGACCATGATCAAAATAAGGAGAAGGCTTTAAACTACTTACCTTAGTTAAGAAAGCAATATTGGAATGTCTATCCTCATTCAATATCGCCGCATCCAACACTAACATTTTATAGAGATAGATTAAGAAGTCGTCTCCTAATCCTAAGTCAAATGCTAATGTTCTTATAGATACTCCTACATTTTATAGTTACATATACTTCATATCCAAAATGATTATTCAAAATAAATCCAGGAGAACAACCACAATCACATCCAACTTTTTGACTCCATCTACTTTCACTATATTCCATATTTAATTGTTTAAATACTTCAGGCAATAATTTACCATATTCTCTATATGGACGAGATCTACGATTCATTATAAATTTTCAGTAATACTTTCTTTATCAACAAAGAAATAAACTCTAGTATTTTTATTTCTTTCTTTCTGTTGTTTTCTCCAATTATCATTTGGATTTATTTTATTTACTCTAAAATTAACTTTTACAATTTCCATATTAATCATTTCCAATTCATTTATTATTTTACCTTATAGTTTAATTATAAGATAAAATTTTGAATTTGTAAACTGTTTATAAAAATTCTGTTTATTAACTACAAGTTATCTTCTAGTCTAGACTTTCATTAACTTTATTAGCAATATAATTACTATTGTTTTTAAGATATTGTATTAAATCACTTTTGATGGATGAAATTACATCAATAACATCTTGATCATCAATAAATTTTTCTTCCACAAAAGATTCGAATAAATAGTCTTGTTTGCTTTGTGTAGTGAATTCCCAAAAATGTTTATCTATTTCTTTTTTAATTGTTTCACTATCAATAAATTCTTGATCATTATAATTACAATTAACAAAAAAATAAGTTATAGCTCCATCCAACATATATTCTTTAATATTTGAAAATTTACTTTTATTTTGTAAAAATTCTTCAAATTCTTTTAATACATTTTTCATTATGAACCATCCTCTAATTAATCATTTTCGTTTTACGTTATAAAGATTTATTATATCACAAATTATAGTATTTGTAAACGGTTTTTGTAAAAAGAGAGAACTTCTTTTTTTGACATTCTTAAAATTTCAGCTAACATAACATCTTAAATTGATAGATTTTGAATTTCCATTATATTTACCCTCCAATAATTTCAATAAAATTTTTATTTTACCTTATAGATTCATTATATCACAAATCATAACATTTGTAAATAGTTTTTATTTTTTTACAAAAAAAGAATGGCTACTTAGCCATTCCAATAAAAGAAAGTATTTGTTGAATTTTTTGACTTAAAGTATATTTTAATACTTTAATTTGTTTAGTAAAAGATTTTTTCTTTTGTGCTTTGAATTCAACAACTACTTTCTTTGGACAACTTACAACATATGGTTTACCAAATTTATCAATACCGATAACCACTTTTTTCATTTATACCAACTCCTTTAAGTTGTTTATATTATATATTATTCAACTTAAAAGAGTAATAGAACTTAAACTAAAACATTTTCTATATTATTTATTACATCTAAAACCGCATTTTTCATTTCCTCTATAGTTGATTTCTCACTAAAAGAATATTGGCTCATCACTTGATTATAAACCTCAGTAACTGAAGATTGATTATAAGTCATTTGTTTTTCTGCAGATATAGAATCCAAAATACTTTCAATAATAGGTACAATGATTAAATCAATTTGAATATCAAGCGGTAAATCAAAAAACTCTTTATCATAAGCTGCAATTCTTTTTCTTAGTTTAGACACGATGTCATCTCCTTATTTTTTACTTATTAATAATATATTTACTAATAAGTAAAAAATAATAAATCATTTATTTATAGAGAAGTTAATTTCTATAATATTATTATTTTTCACTTTTTCTTCATGAATTTTTGCATTAGGTATAACATTTAAAATTTTATTACTATAAATTTTAGGAGTTCTTCCAGCTAATGATTTAAATTTTTTTCTTGCTGTAATAGTTCCGTTTTTATGAAATGTAGCAATCATTAATGTTTCATTTTTAAGAATATTTTTAATATCATTATTCGATAACATCAATATCACCTTTATATATTTTTATATTATCATATAACAAAATTATCAATATGTAAATAAGGAAACCAATTGGTTTCCTTATTTTTTTTACATGTACATTAACTTACTTGTTTTAAGTTTTTAAGTTTGTTTTCAATTGATACTATTAATTCTTTAATTGAAATCAATGCATAATATGAAAAGTTTTTATCATAATTTAAATAATATTTTGCATTTTTTCTAGCTGATATTAAATTATTTATTTCATTTTCAAGATTATAGAATAATGACTCAACTCTTTTGTCTTCATTAATTAAACTATCCACTAAAAATTTAATTAAATAGTTTAATTTACTTATGATTAAATCATTGGGTATTGCATCTAATTTTTGTTCTTTATAAAATTTCAATCTAGTTCGCAGTTCAGGTGTTCTTACTTTATTTCTATGATGACTAGGACGAAGATAATTTCTTTCATTATTTGGTATCATTAAAATGTGTTCTGATGCTGCAGATAAATGTTTTCTGTTTTTATTAATATGATATTTATCAATTTTTTCGTATTTTGAGAATGCACTTTCATCCCAAGTATTACCTTTTAATATTCCGATTATTTTAAGTTCTTTATTGATAAATATAAATAAATTATTTTCATGTTGTTTCTTTATATATTTTTCAAATGTAAAATATACTGGTTTGATTTTACCTAAATTAACTCTAAGTTTATCAATAAAATCTCTTTTTAGAAATCTACCTGAAATTGTATTATTAAAATTTCTTTTAATAACTTCAATAAAAAACAAATTTGTATCAGACATTGCGATTACTTGTTGTAAATTCATTTCTTTATTCATATAATCATCTCCTAAAAAATTCATTTACCTTATATATATATATTATCATATTTATAATCATTTGTAAATAGTTTTTTAATAAAAAATCAATAAAAAAAGGGGGAAAATTCCCCCTTTTTTAACTTTATTAAATTGCTTCATCTAATTTATTTTCTTCATTTTCAGATACTGGTTCATTTGAAATTTCATCATTTAGTTGATTTTCACTAACATCTTGTTGTTCATTATTAGTTACTTGATCTTCAATATTTTGTTCTTCTACCTGTTCATTATTTTCAATTGGTTCTGAAGATTCATTATTAACTTCTTCAGTTTTTAGAGTATCTTCAAATTTCCAATCATCAGCAACTTTATTAAATTTACCAACTTCCAAAGTGATTGGGCAATTAAGTCTTTGCCCAGTTTTTTCATGAAGCAAGTATGCTCGTACTAAACCTTTTTTGGATGAGAATCCAATTACTGTAGCATAACGACCTTGTAAAATTTCTTTTTCAATTCCATCTTTATTGATGGTTTTTGAAATAATTTGAATAATATCTCCAACTTTAACACCAACAGGATTTTCTTCATACCATTTTAATTTTGGAGTTTCTGTTTTTTGTTGAATAAAATTTTCAGGATTTTCACCAGCAGCTAATTTTTCATTTACCAAATCAACTAAAGTTTGTTTTGACTTACCAACAGGGTTAATTCCAAATTGTTTAGCTACTTCTTTCGCTTCTTTGTATTGTTCTACTGTAAATTGTTTGTTTTCCATTTTCATTACCTCCAATAATTTTTTTTTATTTTCCTTATGTTTATATTGTAACATATTTCTTGTTGTTTGTAAACTGTTTTTTTCATTTATTTTTTGTGTTTGTTTTATTATGTTATGGGTTTATTATATCACTAAAAATAGTTGATGTAAACAATTTTTTGTAGATAAGAAGGGAATAACCCTTCTTATTATGGGACTTCAATTTTACCACCATAGAATTGAGGGTCAACTTTCCATCCTTGGCCACTTGGAGATTTGCCATAAATTTTACCCTTTTCAAACTTTTCAAAGTAAATAACCAGACATTTACCATTACTATCAAACCAAATTGGAGCTCCAACTTTGAGATCTTGAATTTCATTTTTTACTTCGCTAAATTTTTCTTGTGGGTCAAACTTCTTAACTAAACTTTTTATAAGACTAAATGGAACATTAAATGATGAACCATTATAAGTAGTATCAGCATTAACTCGTTTTAACTTAACCAAAGTGTGATGTTCAATAACTCCTCTATTAGATACTGCAATCACATCACCAGGTTGTAAAGTATTTAGTAGTTCATAATTTACTGCTCCCGCCATTAATATCATCTCCAATTTGTTTATTTGATTTACCTTATAGATTCATTATAACATGTTTAGTTTTATTTGTAAACTGTTTTTTATAAAAGAGGGATTTCTCCCTCTATAACTTAAGTTACTTAAAAACATAAAGTGAACGTTTTTCATCTAGTCCAATCCCATTACCTGAATCAAGTACTCTATCTTGATTTATAATAATGGAATTTTGTACAACTAGTTGCTCACCGTAACGAGGATTTCTGTGTCCATTTCCAGTATCATAAATATATTGAGGAGTACTACCTACTTCTCCATATGCTGCATTACCAGCACCAAGGATAAATACTTTGCGACCTCCAATTGTAGCCACCGTGATTACACCTTCATGACCATTTTCTTGAATGATTTTCTCAACTGATGGTTTTCTCATCCAAGAACTTGCTGCCATGATATACCATTTATTCATATAATCTCCTCCAATTTGTTTTGATTTACCTTATAGATTTATTATAACATAAACCATAGTAATGGTAAACTGTTTTTTTAACATTTTTACAACAAATGAGAACTAAATAGCTCTCACTTGTTGTTCTACTTGAAGTTCAATTTGTTTCAAAGCTTTTTTAACCCCTTTAACTATGACTCCAGCCATTTGTTCAACTACATGTAGTCTAGTATTTTGAAGTACAAAGTATTCCATAAAACCACCAACATTAACTATTCCTGTAATAGAAATATCTCCTACTTCGCCTAAATCTTTATTTACTCCAGCACCTGGTCTTAAAGGCTCATCTCTAATAATTATTTTACCAACACCATTTGAACTTCCCAAACTAGCATCAATCGCTATAATAAGAGGTTTTGAATATGTATTTTTAATGTGATCCATTGTGGAGTTCAAGTTAATAGCATGTACAGGTTCTTTTAAGTTCCCGTATACTTTAAAATTAGGCTTCTTAACTCGCTTAAGTTTTTCTCCGACTAGAGGTCCTAATGAATCTCCAGTTGAACGATCTGTACCAATGCAAACTATAACTATATCGGAGTAATCCCCTCTTTTATCTTCGATGTAATTTAACAATGCATCTGAAGCTTTGTTTATTTCTTTTGATTGATAATGAGCTACATAAGTCATATTAAGCACTCCCTGCATATTGATTTTGATCTACCCAAACTACTCCATCATAGATTGTGACTATAACTACAGGTTGAGAATGTTCATTAACTAAAACTATCCCATTTTGTTTTTCAACTCTACTTAAGTTAAATTTATTTTGAAATTCATAAATAGCATCATGTAAACTGTTAGTGTTAATTCTGCTTAGCTGTTTGCAATTAAATTGATCTAGTTTCATGTTGATTCCTCCTAATTTGTATTACCTTATATATAGATCATATCATACAATAAGCAATTTGTAAATAGTTTTTAAAGAAAGGGAGAAATTCTCCCTTTATAATTTATACATCTTACATTTAATATCTTTATATTCTCCATCTTTATCTAAACCTTTAATAAAATCTTCTATTACGTCACCGTAAGTAGTTTGAGCCCAATGTACATAATCTTTATCTTTTAAATCATTAATATCAGTTCCAATAATAAGCCTTTCAGCATTTTCAATTTTCCCATTATAGAAAAGATATATCCCAGACCATTCTTCACCAAGTTGAAAAACTAAAGATGAAGGTTCATTGTTTGTTTCTGGTCCATTTTTAATTTCATCTTTTTTAATTAAATCAAATAATTTACCCTTTAACTCAATACCATAAATATTTGTTTTTGCCATAAATTTACCTCCTAATTTGTATTACCTTATGAATTAATTATATCATATAACTTATTTGTTGTAAACTGTTTTTTAATATTTAAACATAAAAAGAGCGGATTTCTCTGTTTTATTTTATTAAGATACTTGTAAGTCTTGTTGTTGATTGAAATTTTGTTGTTCGTTATTTTGTTCAACAGGATTTTGAGTATCTTCTTTTTTAGCTCTTGGTTTGCGTTTTGGAACTTCAACTGCTACTTCGCCGTAGTTAGCGTATTCACCTTTTTTAAGAGTCACAATGCTCTTTTGCTGCTTGCCTTCATTATCCAAAAGATGAACTTGGATAGTATCTTCCATTCTAGAAGGTCCAATAACAACTGCTGTTCTACCTTGAAGAATCACTTTTGAGTTAGGAGTTGATTGGTGAATATTTTTACCGATAATAGTAACTTTATCACCAGGAACATTTCCATATCCTTTAGAATACCATTTTTCTTCTGAATCTTCTTGCTGAGCGTTAGTTTTATCTTCTGGAGTATCAACTTGATCTTGTTCCTCTGTTTGCTCATCTACTTGATCTTCATTGTTTGTATGTTGAGTAGCAATTTCTGCGTCAAAATCGATTTCAATTTCTCCTCCACGAGAAGTAATTTCTTCATTGACTTTATCTGCTAGCTGCTGTAAACTTAATCCATCAGTTTCAATGTTAAGAAATTTAGCAACTTTCTTGATAGTTCCGTATTTCATTTCATTAATATTTACTTGTTTGATAGTTGTCATAAAATATCATCTCCAATTAAATATTTTTTATATGCTTTTGATAGGTTTATCATAACCTCAGATGCCTCAAAAGCAAACATGTTTTTTGCTTTAATGTTTATATTAAAGAAATTTTTTGATTGCCCAGATTTTGTCTAAATATCCCTTATATGTGTTAAAATATCTAATTGGATAACAAATCATGTTTATGACATTTTCATTAAAATCAAAATATGTATCAATAGTTATATTTGAACCTTTTTTAACAAAAATCACCTCAACTTTTTTACCATTTTCAGTTTCTGTTTCTTGTTTAAGAGTATTATAATTTAACAATTTAGCAGCCATCTCTAAAGATAATAATTCTTTTTCAAATTCCTTTCTATTCATAAATTCATCCCTCTTTTCTCTTATTGAAATTAAAATAGAGGGAATAATTCCCTCTAGTGTGTTGGTAACATTAGAAATTTGATCGATTTCATCATTGTTGATTTTCCTTTAATTCATAATAATAATTTAATTCTTCCTGAGTTAATTCTTGCTCATCATTATATTCCTCTAATGAATACAATTTATCCTCTAATTTTTTAATTAAAAATTCATATACATTTTTAGCGTTTTTAACTTTCATTATTATAACCCTCTTTCATTATTTTTTATTATTTATTTAATTATTTATTTATTCAAATTATTTTGCCTTTAATAGATGATTATGTTCATTCATAAATTCACAAGCTTTAAATTCATCTACAACTTCAACATTAACAACTGGAGTAAGATCTTTTTTTGTACAACTTAAATATTCTTCATGAGTTATTTTTCCAGTTAATATTGACTCAAATAAAGCATTCTTATTAATAGTTCTTACTAAAGGAGCAACTTTATTTAGAATTCTTTTAGATTTAGCCAATAATAAAACTTTTTCTTCGTCGAATTTACCAATACTATTATTTCGAGGATATTTATGAATTCTATATCCATGAATTGTTACATCAACTACATCTTCTTCGTTACCAGGAAGTTGAGAAACAACTTTTAATCTTGCTTCATCATATTGCTTTCCAATTAATTCTAATTCTCTAACAAGTTTATCACGTTTATTTTTTAATTCAATAAATCTTTTGAAATCTTCTTCATTAACTTCTGCTGTTGTAAATGTTCTACCAACAACTTTCGCCATCATTTTAAGTTTGTCTTCAACAGATTTTAGTGATTTTTTCGCAATAGATTTAATATCAGCCATTTTATATACCTCCAATATTTTTTTATTTACCTTATATTTCTATTATAACCAATATTATAGACTTTGTAAACCCTTTTTTAATAAAATTATATTTTATCAATAAAAAGTATTCCATCTAAATGATCTACTTCATGCTGTGCAACAACAGCACTAAATCCTTTCAAAGTAATTACTTGAGGTTTCATATTAATATCTAAAAATTTCATCATAACACTTTTATGTCTTTTAATAAATGCTTCTTTATTATCAATACTTAAACAACTTTCTGTAAAATTAGGAATATAAATTGGTCCTTTTTTCAAAAATACAGGGTTAATAACAATTAACTGCTTTGAATTGTGATTCATTACAAATCCTCTTTTATTAATTCCAACTTGAGGAAGTGCTAAACCAGCCGCATTATTTTTTTCATCTTTAATAAATTCAGACATTTCTTTAAGAGTTTTAATAACATCTACATCATCTTTTTCGATTTTAACAGATTTATTTCTTAAAATATTATTAGGATATTTGATAATATTCACTACTAAAACCTCCATTTACAAATTTGATAAATGTATATTAACATAAATCAAACAATTTGTAAATTGTTTTATAAAAAAGAAGGAAAAATCCTTCTTTTAAGATGTTAAATATTTTTGTATTAATTCTTTAATTTTTTCAACATAATTTTCTTTACTTGTAAATGTTTGAATTTTTATTTTGTTATTATCTTCAATCTTATAAATATCAATTAAACCTATTTCATTAAAAGATCCAAAATTAAATTCTATATTCATAAAGCTAATTGCAGTTTCGGGATTGTTATTTCTATCATCAATAACAACAACAATTCCTTCACCACTTACATCTAACTCTGAATGTTCATTATCCCATTTGTAAAGTACAATTGGTACGATTCCTTTAAATTGTTGAATTGTATTAACTATTGAATCTACACTTGTAATTGAAAAAATAGCAGACATATATTCTACCTCCAAAATTTAATTACCCCTTACAAATTTATTATATATTAATACATATATGCAAACATATTTTTAAGATTTAGATAAAATCTTAAAATATATATTCCTTTTCATCACCATTAAAAAACAAATCTGTTATTAATAACAAATTATTATTTCTAAATGTAAATTCTTCAATTGTTTTATAAGTTTTTCTTTTAACTAATTCAAACCCTTTTGGGACAACTATATTGTTTCCTTTTAATAAACCATATTTTTTAATAATTTTAATTCTTTCATCTATTGAAAAATCTTTGATATGTTTTCCATCAATAAAAAATTTTAAGTCCCAATAATCTTTAATATCTTCAAAACTGCAACAAACAATATCTTTAATTACTTTTTTCATTAAATCATCCCCGATTTGTTTTTTATTATGCTATGATTTAATTATAATATGTATTTTGTATTTTGTAAATAGCTTTTTAATATTTTCACAAAAAAAAAGAGAAGTTTAATAACTTCTCTTTTTAGGAACCTCTAACCCCTACCAACCTGGTTCCCTTTCCCAGACCATTGGGTATTCTGGTGGTTCACATATAAGGTAAATTTGGAGGTGACTCCTAATCATTAAAAGAGGTGATGAGATAAATAATATCTCTAATAAACAAACAATTAATAGATTATTTGTTTATTAGAGGAGAGAATATATATTCTCTCTTCTTGGACAAACTAACAAATAATGGAAAGGTAAAATCTGAATAATGAGCAAACATTATTAATGGATGATATAATCATATCATATTATTTATTAAATGTAAATAACCATTTTTATTTTTTATAAACAATTTAGAGGAGTTAAAACACTTCTATTATAACATTCTTTTAATAAAATTACAAATATTTTTTTCAATATACTCAATTTCATTTTGGTCAAACTGAACATCACCAAAATGCTTTGATTTATGTTTTAACATTATTTTTTTATTTCCATTAAACATAATTTCCAAATAAGCTTCTTTATGATCTTCTGAGTAAACATTACCTCTTTGTTCAATAACAATACATTTAACACCATTAATATAAAATGTAAAACCTTGATAACCTGAATCAAAAATTTTACCTGCAGTAATTTTATATCCTAATTTATTTAATTCTTTTTTAATTAATTCAAAACAATAATGAAAATGTTCTATTGTTTTTGGATTTGATTCCACAAATTTTTTAGTAAAAATTCCATTTCCAATAGATAATTTATTCATAATTATCTCTCCTTATTTGTTTTACCTTATGAATTTATTATAACATATAATTGAATATTTGTAAATAGTTTTTTAATATTTTTTACAAAAAAAAAGAGAAGTTAATAACTTCTCTTTTTTGAGAACCTCTAACCCCTACCAAACCTGGTTCTCATTCCCGCCCCATGGGAATCGGCGGTGGTTCACATATAAGGTAAAAAAATTGGAGTAATTCAGTTCTGGGATTTTTAATCCCTCTTAAATCATTAAAAATATTGTTGTTTAATGATTTAAGAGGAATTGTGAGACTCTCAAACTCACAAACCCAAAACTTTTCAACAACCGAAGTAGAGCCTTATTAGATTTTTTATTTTTGGCTCATACAATACATTAATACGACCCCCATCAATATTAATGTATTATATGAGGGAGCGAATATTCGCTCCATAGATTAAAGTGTAAAATGCAATAGAAAAGGATTTTGCTTCATTAGTTGGCGTTCAAAGATATTAACAAGTTCTTCTTTTGAAACTCCGTTTTCGATTAAGAACTTTAACTCCTGATGAGTGATATTATCCTTTTTAAGAATATAATCAACTAGAAGCTGATTTGTATTTTGAGCTTGAGCTTTGTTTTCCACCTGCTCATCAGCTTGTTTTTTTGGTTTTTTTCCACCGAAAAACATACCGAACAATTCATCGAACGACATTTGTTCAATTTGATCTTGTGTAACTTTAGGTTGAGCATTGGGTTGAGATTTAGTTTGTTGTTTTTCTACTTTTTCAGCATTTTTAGTACTGTTTTGTCTGTCCTGAATAATACCAGAATTAATTTTATTATGTAATACTCGTAGAATTTGCAACTCACTTTCACTTAAATACTTTACCGCATCTGTTACGTTAATTGAGTTATGATAATCTTCTTTATTTTTCATTTATAATTCCTCCAATTAAATTATGTAATACCTTATATTTAGATATTATCATATTTTTTCAAATTTGTAAATATGTTTTTTGATTTTTTTTTGCAAAGTTTTTAAAAATAAAAGCTATTAATTGATGAAATTCCTTTTTTATGCACTTTAATAACTTCATCTAATTTATCAAGAAATTCTTTTGTTTTACCAGAATCATATAGATCACGATACATATTGTTTAATACAGAATGATTAGACGTAACAAATCCAAAACTTATTTTTCTACCATTATAAGAAGATGGATAATAAGCTATTTCCATTGAACGTCCGTATTTATTTTTACTGTTTTTAATTTTTTCTTCAACTTGAAGTATAAAATCTTTCATTAGATTCATTTTTCTTCCTCCTCAATTGTCAAATACCTTATAAATACATAATATCATATTTTCTCAAATTTGTAAATATATTTTTTTGAATAAAAAGAGATAAAGTAAATAAACTTTATCTCTAAATTTCGATATTAAATATATATCACATAATGATATAACTTTAATTAAATCTTATTATTTTACTGTTTATTAGGAAATTTGTTTCCAATCAAAAGAATCACAAAAATATTTAACTCTATCAATTTCAATTACATCCCCAACACTCATTGAACTATGTTCAGCTTTTGAATTATCAAAGTTAAAGCGCGGATCTTTAGGGGTTTTTTCATCAACCCAATTAAATATTCTAAATAATTCTTCCAATAAATGATTAACACTAGAAAAATTATTTTCTTTTTCTTCAAATTTACTTACTAAAACATAATTTTCATCTTTGAAAATATGTTTTTCTTTACCGGCAAAATAAATATCTCTTCTCGCTACACCAGTTAAATAATAAATCTTAACCTCCATATAATCATCTACAATTTGTTTTTCTATTTACCTTACGAATTTATTATAACATAAATCATTTCATTTGTAAACAGTTTTTATAAAAAGGAGATAAATTATATTATTTTATTTTAAAATCGTTTTCAGATCTTCCTTTATAAAATATTTTAGCTGGTATTTGATTAATACCTAATTGTCTACATGCTTCTATTCTATGGTTACCTTCCCAGATTTTTATAGTACCATCTGTCCAAACTTCTAATACAATTGGATCTTGAACTCTGTTTTGTCTAATATCTTCTAAAAATTCATACCATTTTTCTTCAGGATAAAGTCCAAAATATTTTTTACCATTTGGCTTTTCTTCCCATTGTCTATTTTCATTATTATATCCAATAGCATTATCTAATGTATCTAAAGAAAGAATTCCTCTTTGTACCCAAGTTTCTTTTGAATTATCACCAAGTCCCCATTCCTAGCCAACTGCCATTGTTTTATCGAAATCAAGTTGAACCCAACCTGCAGTTTTATTCAATGTTGATTTTCTTATTAAGCGTTTCAACTACTTCACTCTCTTATTTTATCTTTCATTATTTAATAAGTTTAAGCAATATTAATTATTACAAAAAAAAGAGACTTTCCAGTCTCTCTTTGAGTTTGTATTTACATTAATTTAAATTTCAATAACAATATCTCGGAACCTCCTTTGAATTTTAATATAAACTCATTATCTGAATATCTAATAAACATAAAATCTTCAATTAAATTATCATCTTCTCTCAGCGGCTCATTATCTTCATAATAATCATAACAATAACTATCTAAATAATGATTAAACAACCATCTAGCATCTTGGTCATGCAATCCCAAATAATTATAATCTTCAGTGGAGAAGTATAACAGTTTTGAAGTTATTCCTGGTATAAACTTATAACCAAAATCCATTTCAAACTCTTCTTTATTCTCAATCATATCATCACTTAAATATATAAAAACATCAATGGTTTTATCAATTTTAACTTCTTTCCCATCTTTTAACACAATATTCATATAAACCCTCCTATATAACTTTTATATTGTATTGTCTTAGAAATACCGAATCAACATCATCTATAATATCAAATTACTTTAATTGTTTTTCATTTATTTTAATTCCCTCTTTCTTCTTCTTATTTATAATATAATTATATTATGATTCAAATTATAAATCAACTATTAAATAACAATTATTTTCTACAATTTACAAATCTTCTCTAATTAATTCTAATTTTAATCTATAATCTTTATATTATCTTTTAATTATAAATCCACCTGTGGATATTATAAGACTCCGTGTTATTTCTTTTAATTAAAATAATAATTAAAAAATAACCTTTATAGGTTATTTTTTAATTTATAATATAAATAATTATTTTTATTACCAAGAAGAATAATATACAACATAATTTTTATCAAAATCTACATTGTTTAATATATTATCAATTATTTCTATTGTTTTTTCTATTTGATAAAAATAATATTCGTTATAATCTATACTACCAAATAAAAATCCATCTATTGTTGGAAGTAATTCACTTGCTAGATTATTATCATTAATAACTATTTCACAAATGCTTTTTAGTTCTTTTAATTTTTCTTTTGATACAATATAAATTTCACATCTATCTTCATTATTTTGTACATTAAATACAAACCAATTATGAATATGATTTGCTTTTCTCCAATACCCTACCTCATTAACAATTTCCCAATCCAAAAAATCTGAAACTTTATTACTATTTTTCAATGAAATAACATTATTTTTTTGAGTTGAAAATAAAGACATATCTAATCCCATATTTATACCTCCAAATTAATTATAACAATTTTCTAATGTTCTTTTAAACTTATTTTTTGTCAAAGTCAATAATTTCAAATACATTTTATTTTGCTGCAAAAATCACCGAATCCAGTTCAAAGTAAATCTTTATTTTCGCTAATATCTGGTTCACTAATCAATTGAATTACTTTAATCGTTTTCTTTTTCATTTTAATTCCTCCAATTAGATTGGTTTTTGTATTACCTTATAGAATCATTATATCATATTTAATTGATATTGTAAACTATTTTTATAAAAAAAGCCTACCCAAAAGGTAAGCTTTTTGTTAACAAATTATTCTTTATCTTGAGTCTGTTCTTGTTTTTCTTTTTGAAGTAATTTATTAGTTTGTTCAATGACTCTTCTTTTTTCTTCTCTTTCATTCCATTTTCTTTTAATTTCTTCAGGTAATTCTGCAGCAAATTTATGAAGAAAGTTTTTCCATTCATCAAAAATATCTAATTTTGTTTCTTTTGTATACTTTCTTGATAAGCTAACACTCATCAACATCATAATACCATTCTCTTCGTCAATGTTTTCTCCCCACATTACATAACGATCATTTTGAACTACAACATTTTTTCGTTTAATATCAATCTGTAAATCTGGCATTTCTTCCTTTAATTTTTTGTAATTAAAAGCAACTGGTTGAATTCTCATCTTAATCATCTCCATTTTCTTTTTTTATTCATAATAGAATTGTTACCATTTGTTATCAATATATTCAGCATTTTGATAAAACATTCCTATTTTATGCAAAAAAAAAGACCGTAATGGTCTTTTAATGAGATTCGTAAGTTAAATCCAATAAATCATGTAACAAGTTTTTAGCTTGTAAATTATCTAATTTTAATACTGCTTCGTATATTGTTAGTTCATTTTCAGGATCAACTGAATTTAAATAACTATTAATTATATTATAAAATTCATCTCTATCATCATCTATTACAGTAGCATCAAGTTCTTCAATATAATTCGCAATATCTTCTTTGGAATCCACTTCAGCTTTTTTATTCATATTAGCTTGTTTTTTCATTTTTTCATGAATTTCAATTAATTTGCTCATAACATTGTTAATTTTTTTAGCAATTTTAGGAGTTGTAAAGACTTGTTCAAGAGATGAAGTAACAGACATACCTTCAGATGCTAATAGAAAATCCTTTACCTTAAATAATACACCCATACCATCTCTACTTTGTCTAATAGCATTTTTAAATTTTTCAACAGCTTGAGGAGAAGGGTTTGTATAATCTGGATCTCCACTGTATTTTGCATTTAATTCATCAATAAGTGATATACATGTTTCAATAGCTTGTTGTTTGTTTAAATTAGCAATTTCATCTGCATAATCATTAAAAATAATATGATATGGAGTTACTTTTCCCCATTGATTTAAATATTTATCTCCGCTATAAACATCAAGAATACTATTTGTTGATTGTTCTTGAGTTTGTTCTTCCACTGGTTGTTCTTGTTGAGGAATTTGTTCCTCTTGATTTTCCACAGGCTGCTCAGCTTGTTCTTCTACAACATCTTGAACATCTTTATCTTCGGGATTATTTGCTAACAATCTTCTTCTTAACTTTGACATAATGTTACCTCCAAAAAATAATATTAATATATAAATTAATACAAATATTTAACTTAACTATAACATTAAATATCCATTTCTTCAAAAAAATTATTTAAACTTTCATCTTTACATTTATTAAAAAATGTTCTCATCATTTTTTCTGTTATAATTCTAATAGGATAAAAAACAACTGGTTCACAATGGCTTATAAAATTTATCCCTGGTTCTCTTTTAATATCTTTACATTCTTCATATATTTTAACTAGATTTTCTTTATTTTTAGCAATATCATAATTCATATAATCTCTATCGTTTTTAAAATCTAATTTCATAATAAATCTTTTTATTTCTTCTGTTTTATCATTATTTTCATTTAAAATATATGAAATTCTATTTAAAAATGAATCTAATTTAATATAAAAACTATCCTCTTGTTCTTTTGTTGGATTCAAAAATAATTTATTTTCATATACTTCTTTTTTTAATTTAAATACATCATCGTTTAACCGAATTACATCTTTATCAATCATTTATATCTCTCCTTCTATTTATAAATAATTATAAAGATAAAAAATATCACAAAAAAACCCTCTTGATGAGGGTTTATTTTTTATTATTTAATAAATAATCTAATATATATAAAACAAATTCATAATTTGTTTTTGGAGTTACTCTTAATGTAATAATATCTCCTTTATATTTTTCATTTATCGTTTTGATAGCTAAAGATGAATATTCTCTCATTAATTCTGGGACATCCTCAGATAAAAAATTCGCAGTATATGTTTTACCATTTTGCTCCAAAATAATTTTGCTCTCGACAATCTCTGTTCTTCCTAGACCATGAGATTCAATATATTTTGTTTTTTCATATGCATCAACAATTTTAAATTGATTTGATTTTAATTTCGATTCTACTTCTATTGATTTATCATATTCTTCTTTAAGTTTCTTATCATTATCATTATATTTTTCATGATATACTCCTAATTGATTGGATACAGCATAATCATATGCTTTATTAAAATCTTTAATATGGTTAGAATCAACATTATAGGAAAAATACCAACCATATCCTTCTTTAATCATTTTTTCATTAATACTTATTTTTTCATTTTGTAATGTTAAATAAGCGTAATAAAAATCTTTTTGCTTATTATATACTTTTCCAACAGATTCATCAGTTGATATAGTAACATATTTGTTTTTAAGAGAATCTAGATATTTTTTAGTATATTTATTAAATATCTTATCATCATCAGGTAAATTAACTCCAATAAGTCTATAATTTTTATCAACACCATTTTCAGTAACAATTATTGTTTCTAATTTTTTATTATATCCTTTAATTTTAGCTTGTTCAGAATATTTTTTTGTCATATCAATAACAATTTTATCATCACTAATAGAATAAGTATACCCTAATAATTCAATTGTTTTTAATGGAATATATGGTATGTCATCTTTATAAAATGGAGTTTCATCAAATTTGTTTACATCCACTGTTTCCCAGTCATTATTAACAATAGTATATTCTCTTTCATCTACATACATTCTAATCTTATTATTACCTACATGATTCAACATTACATAGCCTTCATATCTTGCATGTGTTATTAAAAAAACAAACTTTTCAGCTTCAAAAACTAAATCTTCAAACGCATATAATCTAATAAATGGGTGTGCGTTTACATTTAAAATTTTATCTTTTATTGAAACTTTTGCTTCTTTTCCATCATAATCAAAATATTTCATTTCAACTACAACTTCATTTTCAGTTATAGACTTTGATTGATACGGGCTTGCTAAAACAGTAGATGAAAACATCATCAAAAAACACATTAAAAAAATAATTTTCTTCATAAATTCATCTCCTTTGGTATAATATATATATTATATCAACACTTTTACAAAAAATAAACAGAGATTCTCAAAACTAGAGAATCTCTGTTTTCTTAATTATTGTTTTCATTACTGATGCAATACCTTCCGACCAATTCTCATCTGAAGCATATTTAATATTCATTCCTTTAAGATTTTTCCCATTATAGAATTGTCCATCTTCATTTAAATAATGATCTTTAATGTATTTTGCAACTATCATTATTCCTTCACTTGGAGTTTCAAATTTTCTAGCTGATTCACCTGGACTATCATCATATGCTTGATATCCAAATAAATTATTTTTTGTTTTATAAATCTTTGAACTTCCCCATCCACTTTCCCAAGCTGCATGAGACATAAGATATAAAGCATTAACTCCATATTCTTTTTCAGCTTCTACAAAATACTTTCCAAGACCTTCCAATCCAGTTTCTTCCAATAATTTATCTGCTTCTTCTTCAGATAAATTAGAAGGTTCTGTTAAATCAAAATTATTTGCAATTTGTATTTTGGAAGAATTAAAAATATAATTAATAAAATCATTTCTTGAATTAATTCTTTCAATTTCTTTTTCTTGTTGTTTTATTTTTTCTTCTAAATATTGTTTTTGTTTATTTTCTTTAATTTTCTTTTCAACTTCTAATCTTACTAAATAATTAGTAATATGATTTATAGTGTTGAAATCTTGATAATATGTTTGTTCTTGGGGGATAATTTCTTGATATTGTTCTCCACTTGTTTCTTTAACTAATGTAGAATTAGTAATTAAACCAGCTACCAATACTGGTACATAAATAGCTTTAGCAGTTAATTTCATATTATTCCTCCTATATTTGTTTTCACCTTATATTTATATTATATAATGTATTTAATAAATTGTAAATAGCTTTTTTATTTTTTGTATAAATCATATTGTGTTTTTTACAAATTGTTTTTTTTAATAAAAAAAAAGTAAACCAATTGGTTTACCTTATAGATACTTTAACAGTATGTTTTTTGAATTCTTGCTGTTGTAAATATTTCCTTTTCTCTTTATCTAATGTATCTTTTACAAAATTACTCATTTCTTTTCCTTTTTCTTCTAATACCTTTTTTAATTCACCATTCATATCAAAATTAAAATTACCACCATTTTTATCTGCTTCTTGTTTTGCTTTTTCAAATTGAAGAACTAGTATATTTGCAATTTCATTAGCGAATTTTTCTGTTTGTTTTCTTATTTTTGGATGTCGAGATAACTTATTGTTATTTTTTTTACTCATTGCTGTCATCTCCTTTTTTATAAACCATTTATTTTATATATATTAACAAAAATACAATTTATACATGATTTAACAACTTATTTTTTTTATATATAATGAATTATTTTTATTGGAAAGGTTAAAATAATATCAGAAAGGAGGCCAAAATAATATGGCAAACAAAAATAATTCTATCATGGTGAGAGAAGCTCGCAAAGGTATGGATATATTTAAGAATGAGGTAGCTAAAGAATTAGGACTTACTCATTATGACCAAATTGATAAAGGTGAACTTACATCTCGTCAAAATGGTTATGTTGGTGGAAACATGACTAAAAAAATGGTTTACTTTGCAGAGCAAGTAATAAATGAACAAGGTACTGGAGTTATCGCAAGCGTTCCAGCTATTCAAATCCCTGAGCGAATTAGACAACAGAATGAAATGTTCTCTCAAACTTTGCCTCAAACTCAGTATCTTGAACATTAATTTATAAAAAAAAAGAGCCTATTATAGGCTCTTTTTTTATGATATTTTTTTATCAATTTCATTATATAATATTTCCAATATACTATCTTTATTTGTTCCAATTAGTTTATCAATAACTTCTTTTTGGTTTACCTTGAAATGTGTTGCCATTTTTGAAATACTTTTTAATCGTAATAATTGTTTTGAATACTGAATTTGTTCATCAGATAATTTTGACATAAAATCGGTATCATTAATCATAATATTAAACAATAATTTCATTCTCGAAAGAACAAAGATGTCTTCTTGCAAAAAAGACGATGCTCTTATTAATCTTTTTAACGCTCCTAATTCTTTATTTTTTCCATATAATCTACTCTTGAGAGAACTAACTGTAATATTTAATTTTTTAGCAGCTAATTCGTAAGTTGGAAAAGATAAAATTACTTGTATAGCTTCAATTTGTTTATTTGTTAAATAATGTTTCCAGTTTGGAATTACATCAACTAATTTGATTAACAAATCTTTATTATTCATATTTTCTCCTATACAATTACAATGTTTTCAAAATTAAGTTCAACTTTAAATCCTTTATCAATAAGGGTCGCCTTCACAATTTTTTTATTTTGATCAATATTTTCAATTTTTGCTTGTTCTCCTTCAAAAACATAATTTTTAATAGTAATAATATCTCCTACTTTACCGTTAAATTGTACTTCTTCTGTTTTATCTTTTGTTTCTGGGTATAGAATTCGTTTAATTTTCTCAACGTTTTCATCTAATTCAGGTAGCGGGCGCCCATCTCGCGTTAACCATCCGGCAACACCAGTTGTTTGGCGCACAATATTCCAAGTTGTATTATCCAATACCATTCTAATAAAAATATATCCAGAAACCAATAAATTTCTTGATTTTTTTACTTTTCTTCCTTTACTATTAATTTCTTCTTCTTCAATGATTGGAACAAGAATTTCTCCAAATTTATCAGCACATCCAAGAGATTCAAAACGTTTTTGAATATTTTCAGCTGCCTTGCGTTCCCAGTTAAATTGACATACAACAACATACCATTTCATTTCAAGTTTATCTTCAGTAAAATCAACTTTATGTGTTTTTAATAATTTTTTTCCCATTATAATCTTCCTTCCGCAAATAGTGTTATAAGAAAAAAGAAAGGACTTAATGTCCTTTCAAAACTTCTTCCAAAGTTGGTAATTGATATACGTTTTTGAAGTTATTTTTCATTTTTTCAGCAATTGCTTTATATTTAGTTGGAATTTTTTCGTATTCATAAGCTCGACTATAATCGTGACCGTCTTTAAGAGATTTAGAATAAAAATAAACTTCAAGTAATTCTTTTTTGAAATTACTATAATGAAGACCAATTGTTTTATTACCCTCCATCATATAATAACTAACAATCGGAGCATCTTCTACATGAGTTCCATTGATTAATACATTGTACATAATATAACCTCCAATTAATTTATTTGAATTACCTTATGGAATAATTATATCACATTAATTTGTATTTGTAAATAGTTTTTTATTTTTTAATTAATTTGTTTTTTTTCTTCATCTTTATTTACAAGGTGTCCCACGGAAGCTTCCAAAGATTCCATCAGTTGTCTTACATGTGCTCTACTTACGCCACCATACATTTGACCAATTTCTTCAAAAGTATGATTTTTTCTCAAATATAGAAGATGACTGTAAGCTAATTTGTTTCTTAATGTAGCTCTATTTGTAGGACCGCCTGAATCTTTTTCTTTATTTGAACTTTCAATTACAATATTAGGATTGTTTTCTCTTAAAGCTATTAAAGCGTTTTCAATATTTCCAAAATAATAAGGTATTTTACTGTATTGATCTTTATGCTCTTCGCGAAACTTACTTGTATCTACATTGCCATATTCATCTTTGTATTTGCTCATAACATTCAAAATTTCTTGTTTTACAATCATATGTTTATTAGCTTTACTCATATTTATTCCCCCAATATTTTTTCTTATTTTTCTAATCAATTATTGAATTTATTATAATATAAAAAAAAATCTGTGTAAACATATTTTTAATTTTTGTTAATAATTTTTTTCAATTTATAAAGAGACTCAATGTATTTTTCTAAATTATTAATGCTAAATTTTGAAGTAATTTCATCTCCATTAATATCAAATAAATTTCCATTAATCATTACAGATTTTATTTGTATATCATCTTCAATTTGGTCATTTTGAAGTAATGTTTTTTGTACACTTTCTATTTTTCCACCTGAAATTTGTTTAATCATTTTTGGCTTTTTATGCGTATTAATTTTCTCAAAAAATAATTCAAAATCATTTAATGACAATTTTATTTCTTTATCTTTGCATTTAACTATAAAAATATCTTCATAAGAATTAAGATCTATCTCATCATATCCCACAATAGTAACAACGTCTCCAATTTTAATATCATTTATCAACATATTATTTTTAATCATAACATATTGAGACCCAATTTCATATTGAGGAAAACAATGAATGTTAAATTTTTGCAATAATTCACTAATGTTAGAAAAAGTAATTACATCATCTTCATCGAAATTGTGAATTTCGCCTTCATTGTTAATACAAATAACTTTATTATCTTTTATATTTTTTACAATATACATATTTTCATCAACCATTACTTTTAAACCAGGGAAAATTCTAGTAACTTTAGCGTTTGTTAAATCAATTTCATTTCCATATATTAAATATTCATCAATAGAGGTAAATTCATCATTAAAAATTTCTCTACTAAATTTAAATGTCTCATTCTTGTTATTTTTAACCTCTATGATGTCCAAATTTTCAAACTTATTTAAAATAATATTTGTAATGGTAAATTTTTCTTCAGAATCTTTCTTAAGATATTCTTTACCAATTCTGTATTTATCTGTACTTACCAATTCATAATTAATTTCTTTTAATTCTGTTTCGTTCAATTCTATTAATTGATTAATTGGAACGCCTATTAACTTATTATTGTTATATCTAACAAAAACAATATCATTAAATATATCTAATATTGTCCCAACTGTATCTTTTTTTATATAATTATCACCAACCTTAAAATCATTTAATAATTTAATTCTTAAACCTTTTTTCATATTATCACTCCAATATAAAAACTCTCTTTAATTAGAGAGTTTTTTTCTTCTTGTTGTTTTTAATGTTTTTACTTACTTCTAGCAGTTTGCCATATGCGCCACGATGATTGGTACTTGGAGTACCAAATAATCTATGATAAGTAGTACCTTCAGTCAAATTGAAACGACTATCTACTTCACTTGTATTTAAAACTTGCAAATAGTAGTCAACAACCTCTAATTGTTTTTCAGTTAAATATGATTTCCAATTGGGAATTGTTTGAGTAAGTTTTAAAAACTTGATTGCTTCATCTTTCACATTAATATTTTTTTTGATAATACTTCTTGACATTTTTTCTCTAACTCTAATTGATGCCGCAGTGTATAAATCTTTTCTGTTCATAAGTCCTCCAAATCATTTATTAAACTCCCTCAAAAAGAGGGAGTTTTTATTATTAATCACAAATAATTCTTGTTTTATTCCCAAATGGAACTTCACAATCTTTTGTTAAAATCCATAGTACTGGATAATATGGTTCTTTAGTTGGAAATGGTCCATCACCATCAGTTAAATATACTAAACCAGAACATTCATCCATATTTTCTTCAACCCACTCAAATGGTGGTCTAAAGTCTGTTCCTCCCCCTCCAGAAGGAATTGACTTTAATACATCTTCTACATCATAAACTCCATCTTCACTAATTTCAGTATCACAATACAAAAGTTTACCTTTAACTCTTCCTCCAAATTGATTTAAACATCCAACAATTTCAGAAATAAATGTTTGATATTGATCATTTGTGATTGATCCCGAAGTATCAATTACAAATACAATCCACTTAATAACTTCTTCCACTTCTGAAAAATCAGGTAAAATTATATCCATATGTGAAAATCTTTTATCTGGAGGACTGAATCCGTAGTCATTTATTTCATATTGTACAAATTCCGCTAGTAATTGTTTGTAGTTTTTTTGTGGAGCTTTAATTTCATCAATAAGTCTTTTAATTGAACCAGGAATTGTACCAGGTGCTTTAGATTCAGCAGAAATAGCTGATGATATTACTCTTTCTTTCCAATCTGTTTCTCCTACTTGATCTAAACTACCATCTTCACCTTCATCTTGACCATTAATTTCTTCCCAAACATCATGGTTATCTATTGGGGCTCCAATTCCTTGTATAGGCTGAAAAGCATTTTCATATGCTTGTTTCACATAATCTTTATCATTAATTAATATTTCATATATTTCTTCAGTTGACATACCTTTAAATTTAGGGTCATATAATCCTCCCTTGATCATTTCAAAATTTTCACCTTTTGGGTCACATTCAATTATCATAGCGTTAATAACATAATCTGCAGCATGATTAAAAATTAAAGAGTCTCTTTTTCCTTTTCTCCATAGGTGACCTAAAGCTGGATGCATAACTTCATGAGCTGTTAAAAAGTTTAATTGTTTTTCATTAAGTGATTTAATGAAATCTTCATTATAATAATAATATCTACCATCTGTTGCAGCTGTCACAACATTATTTCTTTTTTTAAATTTCAAATACATTGATAATTGACCAAAAAAGGGATAATAAACAAGCATTTGAACTCTCGATCTCTGTAACCTTTGTTCAACTGTCATATTATTAAAATTAGACATTTTCAAATCCTCCAATTCAATTAGTATTATCCTTATGATTTAATTATATCATTAAAATACAATTTTGTAAATTGCTTTTTTTTATGATTTTTATTTTATATTTTTATTATATATTTTACCAAACCATATGTAAACATATTTTTTAATAAACACAGATTAATTCTAACAAATCAATTGTCTTCATATTATTTATTATTTGTAAATAATTTAAGATTAAGAGAATGAATTCTGCGACGTCTCAATAAAATATTACAATATGTTATAAAGAAAAAATCCCCTTAAAATCAAGGGGATTTTAATATAAGTATTATAGTACTAGAGCTTTATTTTCTTTAACCCATTTCATCCATTCAGGTAAGTTCATGAATTTAACTTTAGCATCAGTTAAAATCAAATCTTTAATAATTAAAGTTGCATATTCAGCAGAAATTTGACCACTCATTAAAAAGTTAAATAAATTTTTGAAATGTTCAGCTTCTTTTTTAGCACCCTTAACTACAATATCTGCACATAGTGCACATAATACATCTACTGAATTTGAATCAAATTTTACTGGTTTTCCATCATAAATATCATGAGTATTTGGAATTCTATTAAATGTTTTTGCAAAAGATCTAAGTTCTGTCGCTACACCTTCTCCAATAGTAGCGGAAATAATTGGTTTTGCTTCTTCTGGGAAAAGATTATCAGGAGTTTCAAAAACTTTCAAATATCTTGATACAAATTCCCAAGAACGTGGAGTTGGAAACGCTAAATCATCTGAGTTTGGATCAAATTTATGAAGATAATTTTCTCTAAAACTTAAGAAAGCAACAACCAATTGATGAATACCATTTTTAATTGCCCAAGGTTTCCAATCTTCAAAAGTAGCAACAACTTCAAAGTGTGACATACGATTGGCTAGTGGAGTAGGCATTTTATAAACTACGCCCTTATCAGTAATTCTGTTACCCGCTCCAATAATAATTGTGTTATCAGGAATTGTATGTTCACCAATTTTACGGTCTAAAGTAAGTTGATAAGCCGAAGCTTGAACAGATGGTGGAGCAGCGGTAATTTCATCCAACAATAATACATTAATAACATCAGGTGAAGGGTCAAGATTAAAAATAATAGGTTTTAACCAAATGGAGAATTTTTCTTTTACTTTCACTAAATTCTTTTGGAACTCTTCTGATTCTGGATCGAATTCTTCAATTTCAACTGCTAGTGAATTATCACTAATATGCGAAACATTATCTCTATGCATAATTGTCTCTTTAACGTGAGGAACAGGAATACCACGAACATCAACTGGACTAAAATTCAATAATCGAATATCACTAAAATTAACTTTCTTTTGTGTAGCTAATGATAATTCTTGACAAAATCCTTTAACACCTTCTGATTTACCAACACCTGGAGCTCCATGTAACATAATAGTAGGAATTTTAACTCCTGACAAATATAATTTAACCAACATTTCACTCATTTTTTTAGGGGTAATTTGAACCATTGACATTTTAATTTCCTCCAATTTCTTTTTTTTATTTACCTTGTAAGATTATTATATCATACATTTTGGAATTTGTAAACTGTTTTTTTATGTTTTTTATTTTTTTCTTTTACAAATTCCTTTTCCTTTATGTTTACATTTTATCATATAATTTGTGTTTTGTAAACATATTTTTTATAAAATCTTTATTCTTTTTTTACTCCACCGTTTATATTCATTTTATTTTCTTTTATTGTTTTATCTATTTTTACGGTGCTTACTCTCATTGTTGTTACTAATTTAACTAAAAAATCAATATCAATATCATCATTTTTAACTTGAGTATTTAATTCTCGTAACATTTCAACTACTGGAGAAATAGCATTTTTCACTTCGATTGTTATTTGTTTTTTCATTATATAACTTCCTTTCTAATAAAAAGAGAGAGAAATTAATCTCTCTCAATAAGGTTATTAATTTTATTAAATAAATTTGACAATTCATCGTATTTTGCCTGGAGAGATGAATATTTTTCTTGTAATTTTAAATGATCTTTAAGTAATACATCATATTTTTCATCATTATTTTGTTTAGTAAGCAATGTAATAGCTTCATTCAACAAATTAATTACATTTGATGAATTTGAAGTTGTTTGAGTTGTTTCATTATTTGATTTAGCAACTTGTTGTAATTTAACTTTTCCAAATTCATTTTCTTGTTTATTAATTTTATACCAATTATTTTCAACACTTTTAAAAGTTTTATTATATTTATCAGCAAACTCTTGTAATGAGTCTTTAACTTTTTTTCCATTCTTTGTACTATTAACAACAAAATCATACAACTCTTGTTTAATTTCTTCTGTCCAAAATTTGGGACCTTTATTAGTAACTTTACTTCTTAATAAAAAATCAACCAATTTATCTTTAATGTGTAAATAATAATAAGTACGAACAGATGTAAATGATTTATTTAGTTTTTCTGCTACTTCATACAAAGCATCAGTTAAATTTTCATTATTATCATTTGCTTTTTTTACTCGTTCAACTAGTATTTGCTTTTCATTGTCAGTCCACATAAATTATTTCCTCCAATATTTGTCATATTTTTATATTATCATATTTCTCAATTTTTGTAAACAGTTTATTTTAAATTAATTTTTATTTACCACTTTTAATGTCTTATTTACATTTTCTACTAAAAATAAAAGTTCATTATATTTATCTGTAATTTCATTTAATTGTTGTACTAATCGATTATTTTCTTCTTGAAGTTTTGAATTTTCAAGTTCTAATTTATCAATTTTATGTAATAACTTTTTATTTTCTTTAGATAATTTTGATGATTCATTAATTAATTCAGCAGCTTTATATAAATCATTAACAATTCTTTCAGATTCTTCATCAAAAGTATTATTATCTTTTTCAAACTTAAATTTAAGATATTTTAATTTTTCTGGATTGATTTTAAATTCTTTTCTCATAAGACCCCACTTATCTCTTAATGCTCTTGGTGATCTATGAAATACTTTACTTAACTCATCGAACAAATGTATTATTTTTAAACCTGATTCAATACCTTCACTCATTTTCGTATAAAATTCATATTCTTCTTTATCTGTCCATCTTAAATTATTATTTGTGTATTTCATATAAATTACAACCTCCATATGATCTATATAATATCATTATATCAAAAAACTACAATTTGTAAATAATAATTTAAAATAAAAAAGGAGATTAAAAAATCTCCTTTTTTTAGGTCACGCCGCGCCAGGGTAAGTTTACTAACTCATTCCAAGAGTTATTGAATTTTTCTTACATTTTTAGCTATAAGTCCGTTGTCGTCTGAGTCTAAAATAAATTCAACTTTATCTCCATCATTATATTTACATAAAGATAAATCTACTTTATTTGGAAAACGGAAAAATATATTTTCTCCGTTTTCACCTCGAATAAATCCATAACCATTTTCACAATTATACCACTTAATCGTGCCTTCCATATTCCACCTTTGTTTCAATTAATATTAATTGATAATATAATTATAAACATTATAAAGTTAAATTTTAACAATTAAAATTCAGTAACATACAACATACGATCATAAGATTTCTCAAAATCAACTCCACAACCAATTGGAATTAATCTTCTATTTAAATCCAATTTTGCTTGTTCTTCATCTACTGAACCATAATCTATATAAACTTCAACATATAAAGGCTTTGTTTTTAAGATTTGAATTTCGATATGATGAAACGAACCACCAAACATTCCATCTTCCCCATCATTCGCACCATGATAACTCCATGTAGCAAACCCGTCTTTATACCATTCTTTAATGATTTTTTCAACATTAGTTTTTTTATCCATCTTTTATCTCCTCTCAATTTTTTTATCTTATATTTTGATTATATTAAAATATATTGTAGATTATACATTATGAATAAATTTTCTCATAATATCACAATGATTTCACAGTCATATCTCTTAAATAGATAATGAAACAGTTCAAATCTAACTCGACTTAATCTGTCTTTGTAAGCAATAACAACTCTTTCTACCTTTCTAGCTAAAATATCATCTAGTATATTGAAAAAGTCTTTTCTTTTATCAAAACTTAACCACTAGCAATATCTTGATAAACTCTATGTATAATATAACCATTTGAAAAGCAGAATTGTTTCAATAAGTCTATTTGATTTTCTAAATCTTTTTTTTTTTGCTTAGGAGTAGAAACTCTACCATAAATATATGTTTTTCTTTCTACTCCTTTGTTAAATAGTTTATAGACAGATTTTTTATCATAATCATATCTGCTATTTGGAAGAATTGTGTAATCACTAATTCCCTCTTTAACATATTTCGTTAGAGTAGGTCTTGAAATTTGTAAAAGCTCTAAGACTTCTTTTGCTTTCATGAATATTCACCTCTTATATCCATTATAATACAATAGATAAGAATTTTCAACATTTTTTATTAAATATTTTAATATTATTTATTATTATTGCTATTACAAGAAACTATATAATTTTTATAAAAAAAATAAGCGAAAATTCGCTTATTTTTTATTTGCAAAATATAAATTAGCAATTACATGAGTTTTATAACTTTCAAGTTTTTTATCTTCTAATTTTGTAATTCCCATTTTTTTAAGTTCAGAAATATAATATCCTTTAGTGTTTACCATTTTCATAATAATTACCTCTTTCTATATTAATTTGAAAATTCCTTAACAGTTCTTAAAAACTCTAACTCTTCTTACATCACAATTATCCATTAATCTTGCTTTAAATTCAAGAGGATTGGGTATTTAACTTTCAAGGTGATATTAGAAGATAAACTCATTAGAATTTACCTTCTTCCAAAATCTTACTAAGTGTGATTAATAAGCCTCTGGATAGTGGTAGTACCCTTCGAGTAAATCCCCTTCAACAATAATTGATATTCTTCTGTTACCACACGAACATCTGCGTTCACCCATAATGTAGGTGTTACATTCATAACATTCATGTTTTAAATACACTTCTGTCCCATCTGGTACATTCTCTTCAAGGTATTTATTTTTTGCGTGTTCATCCACTATACTTATAATTTCTTTAGGTGATAAATCCTCAATGTCTATTTCATGTTTAATTGCATATTCAATGGATTCTATTAGTAATTTATCAACCTTCTGCATTTCTTTAATTTTGGACTTATATTGCCGAGATATTTCGTCATACAACTCTACAATGTTTGTAGGAGATTGGTTATTACTTAATGTGACTCCGTTTACCTCTACAGTTGCTATATGAGCTGTTGGAATACTATTTCTGTAAGATGGGTATTTATCAGAAATTACATCTACAACATTTTTCTTGTACCATGCTTGATATCCACTCTTTTGCGGAATAAATCCACTACGTTTATACTTGTAAACATCAATGCCGACTGACTTTAGAAAATCCGAAACTTCTTTTAATTTAGTTGTTCTTTCTTCATACACTTGTTTACTTTTCTCTTCGTTTTGCTTATGAATCTCTTTCCACTGGTCATATAGTTCAACAACCTCTTCTCTACTCAATTTTAATAATTTATCCCACTCTCGAATTAGATTAGCGTTTGGAAATGGTTTATAAGGATTCATTTAATCGCCTCCACTTGTTATTAAATTCACCTTCTTAGTTCAAGAAACTAAATTGTTTTATTTATCACTCTCAAAGTTCAATATCCAGAGGATTTAAAGATGAAATACTAGGTTCAAAATTAAAATTAAATTTTTCTTGAATAAGAATCATAAAATCTCCAATGGAAGGAACTTTTCCTTTATCCAAACAAAATATCATTTCAACAACTTCTGTACCTTTTATTCTTTCAACTTCTAAAGAAGAATGAAACCTATCTTTGCCCACAAAGTCAACTCTTCTTGTTGTAATGGCGGAAGGTGAGGGAATCGAACCCTCGCAAACTATGAAACTTGTCCTTCGCTTAGCAGGCGAGAACCTTACCACTCGGTCAACCTTCCATTATCTTAAATATTCATCCTTCAACCACATAACTAAACAATATAAAAGAAATATAAAAATTCCTCCAAGTAAAATCAATAAGAAGAACTTCATCATTTCTTTCACCTTTTTTAATATTATTGATAATAATATATGCTTATTGTAGTTAATTTTTAACATATCAAATTATAGTTTTCTAATCAGTTTACTCACAACAAAAATGCCTCTTTCTTCTAATTCTTCTAAATCAACATTTTCATTTAATAATAACTCTTTTATATTAATCATATCAATATGTCGAATTATAAAATCAACTGACAAATTTTGAGTTCTACTTATACAATCCCAATCAACAAAATATTTATATTTTTCAATAAATTTTTCAGACAAATCTTGATTACTACTAACTGCTGGCCAATCTACATGTTCTAAAAACTCTTCAATAAACTTTTCAGACAAATCTTGATATATACAAACTAAATACCAATTTATATGATCTTTATATTTTCTTATAAAAGATTCATTTAACTTCTCAGAAGAACAAATTAAATCCCAATTAGTTTTGTGTACATTTATCTTCATGTTAATCACCTCCATTTGATGTATTTTTATTATATTACAAAATAGAGGTAATTGTAAACTGTTTTTCAAATGTTGTGAAATAATTTTTTATAAACGCCATTCTGTCCATTAAAATGTTATTTCTTAATATTTTATATTAAATTGTAATTATATTTCATCTAAGGTGAATCTGCATTGTTATATATATATCTTTTTTATAAAAGAAAAAGAGGAGAATTTTCTCCTCTTTTTAATATAAGATTAGGATTTTAATACTTGTCATACATATATGTCATGTATTGTACATAACTCTCGAGTTACAATTTACAGGCGTGCGTAATTTGTTATATTCGTAATTTGTTACATGTGATATGTTAATCGTATTCCTACCATCGTGTTGTTCTTATATCCCAAAATTCACTAGATAAATTTGATTTAAATTTGATACGTTCAAATCGGACGCCTAATCTTATATACTATACTTTTGTATAGTTTTTAAGATATAAAAATTATATCCTAAGAGCTATACAAAAATATTTTTAGTAGGAGGGAATATTCCCTCCTTATACTAAATATATTTTTCAGCTTTTGAAAAATCAATTGTAAGTTTATGATTTGTCGCTTGAATTGTTTGAGAAAGCAAACGAGATTTTTTAGATAATTCGATTGATTTTTGTCTATATTCTTCAACATTATACAAAGCTTTTGTTGTAAGAACATTTGGACTACCATATTGAATTGAGGTATCAATAGCTTTTCTACTACCCATAGATTTCAAAATGTTTACTTCACCTTGAATTTGTTTCGCTAATTCAATAGCAGTATAAATAGAAATCTTTTCATCTTCCCAATCAATAACTTTTTTCAGGTTTTGAGTATTAATAAGTTGATCAATTTCCAAATAATCTTTTCTGGTTTCATTTAACTCTTGCTCTACTTCTTCAAGCTTTCTATTAGGATAAATCATTTCTGATTCATCATAATATGAAACTACTGCGCTGCTATTACGTTCATTCAAAAGTTCTTGAATTCTTTTTGAAATAGCTGAGCGAATATCAATCGCTTGAGCTAAAGTAATTTTCATTAATAATCATCCTTTATATTAAAATATATATTTACAATATGTAAATTCTTGAGAATAATAAATTTCAGTTTTACATGCTCTGACCGCTGAGCTATCCCTCCAATGAAGGAGAGAGAAGGATTCGAACCTTCGACCTTGCCATTAACAGTGGAAGCAACTGAAATTTCCGCTTCAAGAATATTGATTTATTTTATGATTTAATTATATATTGTATTTGAAAAAATTTAAACAACTTTTTTCTTATACATCAAACATTTTATTCATAATTTCAATATACTTAATAACATCACTTAATTCAATATAATCATTTATAGCAATATAGTCCATTTCAAAAATCAACTTTTCATCATCATGCATTTCCCATTCAAAACAACATGAACACTCAATTGCAAAATTTTCATCAAAAACAATTGTAAAATTTATAAATTCATAATCTTGATCAAATATAACTTCATCTAAACCCTTAACACAAGATGATAATCTTTTTCGATCTATTTCGTCTATTAAATGAACAGTAAAAGACGTTGAATAACGTTTTTTCATTAAATAATTTAATATTTCTTTAATGTTAGAAGATACTTCGTCTTTATTTTTTATAAATACATTTAAATCATATTTTTTAATTGTCTTACTATCCTTAAGAATATTTTTTAATGTATTTAATATTATCATTTTTGTCTCCTATTTATTATTTTAACCAAGGTAAAATAATAGTTATATCTCTACTTCTTACTGATTCACTCATACAAATGGTGCAAGGTATAGATTCCTTATATGAAATTCCATGTATACACCCTTCTTATAATCTTTTTTCTAATCTTCTTCTTTGTTCTGGAGTTAAACTACTAATATAAGCTTTTAATCTTCTTTTTTCTAACCAATTCAAATTATATTCCTCTTTCTTATATTGATATATTTATCATTATTATTTATAAGAAAAATATAAATAAATTTTATGAAAAAGAGAGAAATCAATTTAATTTCTTTGCTTTATGATTTCATTACCACAAATAATTTATTTTATAAACTACTTTTAATTAAATTATCTAACTTCTAAAAATTTATACATTATATATATTCCTTTTTCTTCAAATTCTTTTTGATTTATTTTTTCATTTTGTAATAAACATTTAAAATTTATTTTATCAATATATTCGATCACAAATTTTTCTGATAATTTCTGATATTGACTTATATTATCC
>Ga0065720_1018949_pt1 | contig 52661 bp, 49 predicted proteins | sample Thericmetagenome_FD_59107 | JGI IMG/M metagenome (GOLD analysis project Ga0065720, IMG submission 59107) | Thermophilic microbial communities from the Joint Bioenergy Institute, California, USA of rice/straw/compost enrichment - eDNA_2 v2... | ecosystem: Engineered > Solid waste > Grass >... | reverse complement strand
AAACAGAAGTGAAAAAGACTTTTCTCCTTTGATGAAGACCTAGATTTCATATAGAAAAAAAAATAATCTTTTGCTAAAGGTAAATTTATGAATAAAGATGTATAAACTAATATTAACAAAAGTGCCGAGGTAAGTATGCAAGCTTATGAATTATTCTGATTTAGATTCACTTTCAATGTCGATTGTATTTCTATTATCAGCAATTGTTAATTTCAAATGCATGGGCTTATAAAGATCAAGCCAAATTACCCTGAAATAATAATCCTTATCATAATTGTAAATGCATTCACTCTAAAAGAAAATTATTTTTTTCTATATCTCATTTACCATAATCCAGCCATCTGCACCAGTTGTGACATCGAAGAACCTCACTACATATCTATACTTCTTTTGCATACTTTCATAAGTATTTTCTGGTTTGAACACTTCACATTGAGAAAAAAATCGACTCTTTACCTTTTCTTTGGCCATGAGCTACTACTCTGTTTAATTGCATGTCAGAAAAACAGAGACCCTCCTTAGTAATAAATTTCTTCAATTTTTCCTCTTCAAGCAATTTTTTTGCGAGAAGCCTGACTTGTTATTCTTTTCTATTACTATTTTACTGATTGAGATTTGTATGCATTGTATTATGGTGTGCGTTCACATCTTCTTTGAGGGCCTTCAATTTTAAACCCAAATTTTCAGCTCTCCAGAGAGAAATGAAACTTGCTAACATAAAAGTTGAGCCCATAAATCCATAATCTTTGGATTATTATTTTTACAAAGTGTATTACTGAAGAAGAGAAGACCAACTCCAGAGAGGGCCAGGCCCAGGGTGAGTTTATTTCTTTCTAGAAATGACTCTTTCTTCATATATCTTGACTGAATTTGCTCCTCTTCATCTATTATTTCAACTTTTGGGTCCGACTCAGTGTTAGATTGATCATTTTTCTGGTAATTTGAAAAATAAAAACGAGGGGAATAATAACATGATTTATTTCGAAGAAGTCTAGCTAAGCTTAAGGAGCCATTTCTCTGAGAAAAGAAATTTAAGATATGTCTGGAATTAATTTTATTCATCTGAAACAAAAATATGAGATTTGTATAGGAAAGTTTTATATAAAGGCTGGGAAAGGATATTCATGATGAGCAGACAGCATCCTCTTAGCCAGAAAAAAAATCTTGGCATTATATCTCTTGCATTCTGAGTCTGCTTATTTTCATCACATGTGATTAATAATTAAAATCTGAGATACAAGATTGATAAAAAGTCATGGGTTCAGGAAAACCAAGAGGTATGCAAGCTGCCAGAAAGCTTCGCAACCATAGAAGAGACCAAAGGTAAAGAGAGATAAAGACGAATACTAAACCTTATAGATGGGCCGATAAGCAATACAACAAGAGAGCTTTGGGCTCAAGATACAGAAATCCATTCATGGGTTCCTCCCACGCTAAGGGAATTGTTACTGAAAAGATCGGTGTCGAAGCCAAGCAACCTAACTCTGCCGTCAGAAAGTGTGTCAGAGTCCTTTTGAAGAAGAACGGTAAGAAGATCACTGCTTATGTTCCTTTGGATGGTTGCATGAACTTCATCTCTGAAAATGACGAAGTCTTGGTCGCTGGATTCGGTAGAAAGGGACACGCTAAGGGAGATATTCCAGGAGTCAGATTCAAGGTCGTCTGCGTTAAGGGCTTCTCTCTTTTGGCCCTCTGGCTCGGTAAGAAGGAAAAGCCTAAGAACTAAGGGAGGATATTTTGAGAGAACATTCAGATATGTGTCTTTGATGATTGTATAGCAGCATTTCTAACACCTATCCTCATTGTGTGATATATAAAATAGTATGAGAACATGGACTCATTTTCATCATCAGAAGCATAAAGCAACTAGATAAATACGGGGAAAATACAGGTTATTTAAATAGGAAAATACGGTTAACTTAGATCATATTAAAAAACTATTTCTATCTACACTTCCACATCGGAATCTGATTTCTCAGATACTAAAAGTTCTTCATCACTGTCTGAGGTGAAAAGATATCCGGAATCATCATCCACAAATTCTTTTTCACTGTCTGAATCACCACCATTTAGAGCATTGAATTCTTCAAGGTCGGAATCACTATCATCTCTATCCTGATCGAGGACAGCTCTCACATGTGGAGGAAGGTTTGAGGAATATTGGTATATTCTCTCATTAATGAAGTTTGAAGCAATGGTTAAGAACGTGAAGGTCTTAAAGGTTCCAAATCTCTTCAACGGCAGATTGGCTAAATTTAAAACATTAACCTTGCTGTTTTCTCTCATAGAGGGCAAATTGTTGGTTAGCTGTCCCAAGGGATATAGTTGAAAACCCCTAAAAGTGGGCTGATTCCACAGGCATCTAAAGAAGCGCAATTGTTTGTAAGTCAGAGAAGCCATTTTAATCTCGATGAGTCTTTTTTTTTTATTCAACTTTGTTCTTGATAGTTAAATAAATTATACTAGATTCTTAGAAGTGACGCAATAAATTCTGGGATTGAGTACTAACAGATCATTTTGTTCTGATTAATTTTTTTGTAAGTTTTTCTTTTCCTTTTACTTCAGCATTGTTTTTCTTCTCAATTGCACAACTTTTATTCCTCCATAAAACTAAACTTTTTCACTAAATAGTCTCAGTCCAAAATATATCAGAAAAAGAAATTTTCTTAATAGAACCCTTTAAAGATACCGATAAAATCTATTGTCAACAAAGTGAACAACACTTTGAATTGATTCTTCCCATGAGAGAGAATTTTTATCAAATCCAATTAATTTTATGATATCCAACAAAGATCAGAAAAAAGACCTCAGTGTCTTCATTTCAGGACTTCCATATGCCGCCACTGAAGATGATGTTAGAAACTTCTTTGCGGATTGTGGAAACATCACGTAAGCCTGCTTACTTCTCCCTAAAGTCTAGTGAAATAAAACTCCCAAGATATCAAGATACTGGAAGACTTATTGGATATGGCCATGTGACCTTTGATACTCCAGAAGCACGTGAAGCGGTATAAGCCATTCGTTAACTTTACTGAAAGTTCAGGCACTCCAGCTCAATAAAGAAAAATTGGGTGAAAGATATATTGAGGTCCAGCCTGCCAAAGGAGAGACCATCAAGCAACCCGGTAAAGTGTATAAAGTTATAGGATTTAAGATTTAGCTGCAAAAAATGCAAATGCTGCTCCCACAAACCTGATATTTGTGAAGAATCTTCCATATGATATAACTGAAGATGAAGTTGGAGACTTCTTCCGTTCATGTGGACAAATCAATAATGTCAGATTCGTCTACAACCAAACAAAGAGTCATTTCAAAGGGTATTTATACTCCTCCTCAATTATTTATTTGAAAAGATTTGGATATGTCGAATTCAAGAAGCCAGAATCTGCTAAGAATGCTCTTGGTTTGAACGGAAAGGAGATCAAGGGAAGAAGGATCTATGTGGTATACAGTTAGCTAATAGAAATACTTACATATACCTAGGATTTGGATTACTCCGCTCCCAAGAAGGGCTACCGTACCAAATTAGATAGCAAAGGAAATACGAAATACAACTATGAGTAAGAGAAATAAAATTTTGTTGAGCTTTTAGTATCAAAAAGATTCTGAATAAGAAGATCAAGAAAGAAAAGAAGAAAGGTCAAGCAAATGCCAAGCTCCAAAAACAGAAAGTCGAAAAAGTGAACCAAAAGAGTGACGCCTAGATTTAATAAAAGTCTTAATTATTCTACGCTCTTTGGTCTATGTATAATTCTTTTCCTTTCATAAACATCTTTTTCATGCACTTATGTAAGGTTGTATTAATATAGTAAATATCAATGATCAAAATTGTCTATTCTGAGCCTCATATCAACATGCTCTTCAAATACATCTCTAAACTGATTTTTACACGTAAAGATTTTTAAATCAAAATATCTTTGAAAATACATCCTTAACTTCTAAATGGCAAAGCTAACACTTCAAGCCATATTATTATTGTGTTTGAGTTTATCTGGAGTTCTCTCCGTTTCTAATAGAATAATTCCTATCAAGGAAAATTTTGAAGCTGTTATTGCTTTTGGATCCTGCAATGATCAAAGAATAAATCAAGATCCTAAAATTTTCAGAGCAATTCTTGATCTGAAACCTGATGTTTGGCTTTGGGTCGGCGATGTCAGCTATATTACATCAAATAAAGCAGATCCTACCATCAATCAACGTGAGTTCAACATAAGCAAGAACAGTCCTTCATATACAGAACTCAGAAACAAAATTCCGATTCTTGGAGTGTGGGATGATCATGATTATGGAGTCAATAATGGTGACAAGAGTTATAAATACAAGGAAAGATCAAGACATTTATACTTGGACTTTTTAGATGAGCCTAAAGACAGTATTAGAAGAACAAGGCCAGATGGTATTTATGAGTCATATTATATTGGGCAGGCTAAAAAGATCAAAGTTATTCTTCTCGATGTTAGATTCAACAGAGATTGGCGTTTCAGTTTGAGTTCTACCGCTGACATTTTAGGACAGGCTCAGTGGGAATGGTTTGAAGAAGAACTTAAAGATAACGCTCCTGATTTCTTTATTGTAGCTTCTGGCACTCAAATCATGGTTGATGATAGATTTTATCCTGAACATTGGTACACCTATAGCAGAAACAAGCTTATTGAAACAATTAGAAAGTTGAAAAGAAGTGGAGTTGTACTTCTTTCTGGTGATGTCCATTATTCCGAAATGATGGAATATCCATGTCCCCAGAGAGTTGGATACAAACTCCATGAATTCACTTCAAGTGGACTGACTCATCATATGTCAGGATATAATTTACCTTATGGAGGGGAGCTGGTTAATGCTATTGCACCTTATACTTTTAATACACCAAATGCGAGATTCTTGTATGAGAACTTTGGAGTTCTTAGAATTACTTTGACTGGTAAAAAGAGCATAATAATGGAAACAAGAAATGAAGCTGGAGCTATAGTCTTAGTAAAAGAGATCCCATATTCAGACCTTCAATTTGATGAGAAAAAAATTGATTTAAATGCACCCTGTGTTCTGGATAAAAATCCTTTCATTAGAATTGTAACTCAATATATTAATGGAATGAGTAATGGAGATATTATATTGTGGGGTTTCACTCTAGTTGGAGGAGTTGGAGCACTGGCTGTTTTGGCTATTGCCTATATTGGATTCACTATTCTACGAAAGATGTTTAGCAAGCCAACAAAAGAAACTAAGACAGACTAAAATTGGCATTTAATTTTCTTGAATTTCAAGATGTTTTTATGTATGAATTTTGTGTAATTTCCTACACAAAAATATCAGTATTGTCTTCCTTCCTGTTTAACTAAGGGTTTATATTGTCTTTATTCTTGGAAAATGTTGGGAAAGTATCGTATCTAGAATTTCGAGTCAAATTTTCAAGCTATTTAAATAAACTTTATTTCAAAAAAAATTGGCACAAAACCAGGAAAATGAACTCAAAGTTAATAAGACAAGAGTATTATGATGAAGACCATGCTCTAAACGAACAAGAATTTAAAGGTACACATTGACCTAAAATGCTAACTTTTCTCAGAATTCAACTTTGTCAGAATTGACCCATATTGGAAAGTGAGATCTTCTTGCTATTCCCTGAGTTTAAACTGTTTCGGTGACAAGGAGACCCTAATAAAAAGAATTGAGAATCTGTTGTTTAACAACTATTTGCATAAGAAACCTAGCTCTGAGACTGCCAGAGATCTCGCATCAACTGATATTGAAATTATGGTCAAGAATTTGAAATGTACTTCAGGAAACTTTGATAATATTTCATTCTCGCTTCTTGAAAATGCTTCTCAGCAAGGTAATGAGCATACCAAAATATCTAATAATACCATAGAGGCCCACCTGAGAGTTCCTGAAGAAAAAGTTTTCAAACATCAATGGCCTTGGCATGTTGTTGTCGAATTAACTAAGATGAACAGAAATCTCTCTTATCAAGATATTTACAAGGGACTTTGCTATTTAATGAGACCCACAATGGTCTTCTATAACCACTTCCTGGAGTGTAAATAAGTAATAGCGAAAAATAATTAAATAGCTGAATGGCTTACTGGTATAGTCGCCCTCCCCTATACACCCAAGATGCTTGATTACTTGACTTCACTCCATATTTTCCAAATAGTCAAAGCATTAGACATGAGAATATCGTAAGAAATAGTTTTTCGGCCTTTAACAATGAAAAGATACGATATCCCGAATATCATGGACATCCTCAAACAAAAGCTCCTAGATCTCTTCTATCTGGTTGAAGATTCTCCCAGACTTCATGGTATAGTGCCTTGTCAATGCTCTATGAGACCTTGCAATAACATTGCCTCAACTTTTTGTGCTAATCATATGTGCAAGCTATGCTGCCAAGATTCTCAACATAGATTACCCTGTATAATCCATGACAGATATGAACAGTTCTTCATTTACAAAATAAAATCAGTTTATCTCTTTGAAGAAACTAAAAACTTTGACCGCTCAAGAACTTTGAGAATCCATGGAAGAAAATTAATCCGCAGATATGATCTTGAAAAAGCCTTCGAGGGAGTTAAAGTAGAGTGGGATAAACTTCAGATCTACTACCATTATGCTGCCCATAGAATCCAATATGTTTATCTTGTTTTCAAGACTCAAGAAGAAGCCAAGAGAGTCCTTGAAGAAAAGCATATCTACATGCTAAGACTAGGTACTAACAGAGTTTTGAGAAATTTATTTGCTAGAAAAATACGACGTGTCAATCTCCTCTTTGAACCAAAGCTTGTACCAAGTGAGTCAAGGATTCAAAGGAGTTGAAAATGTTCTCGCTATTATCAAGCCCTTATCTACTCTTGAAGTTGTTCAAGAATTACCAACCGGCATGGAATACAAAGAAAGAATTGTTACCCTGGTCCAGACAATAACTCAGCTGAAGCCAAATGATTTCAGTGTTGAACTAGAGCTTAATCCAGTTACTGGAGAGCCTGATGACAGACATGTATACGTTATTTTACCCTCAAGAGCCTATGTCGATAAAATGTACAAGGCACAACCCTACTTTGGCTGCTTGGTTGCTCAAAAGTTAACCCATATTCAAATTTGCCCCTTCCTAAGATACCATCCAGACATGTGTTTAATGTGTACCTCTAAGAAAGTAAATAATCATGTGAATTCATTATAATATTAGGATCCTATTTGTATCCATGATATGTGCAAAGATTGTTGTGCTAGACAAAAATACGGTGTGTTGGTCTGCAAATGCTCAGTCCAAACCTGTCAAGCTATCATGGCATCAAGAAAGGAAATTGTGGATTCTGGTAAAGAAAGAGAGGAAGACTTGTGCGAAAAGTGTTTCAACAAAAAAGACTCAAACTGCAAGAACAAATTATGTGCTGCTTGCTGTGTTATTCAAGCAATCCGTGTTGATTGTCCTACCCATGACATGAGCTTCTACTGCAAGGAACTAAAAGACAAGTAAGCTATTTAGACTAATTTTTCGAATTTTTATTTATAATGGCCTCTTTTTTTTAATTCGATGTCCCTGACAGAGTTTTTATTCGTTAGGAAGCCTTACGAGCTTTCCCGAAAGATGCTGTTGATCGTCGCAGAGTCCCACATTAAAGTTCGTTATGAACTTAAGCATGGCCATTATGACTGGTTCCGCCCCGTTTATGGAACCAATATCCAAAATGAAATGATTCGTGCTAATAAAGACTTACAGACCGTGATTGACAACGGATCTTTAATAAGAAATGCAAGCAGTAAATACAGAAAAGATGGAAAGATCTTCACCTTCCAAGCCAATGAGCCTATCAACCTCTGGGTTAGTAGGAACGAGAAAGTCTATGAATCCATCAACCATAAAGGATTACCTTTTATCGAGTATTCTTATGGAAAGAACATAGATGATTTGAATACTGATCACGCCGTTTGGATAAAGAATAGCGCCAATAAGTATAGGTAAGAATTCTGGTTTGATTCCCTAACAATTAAGAACATATTCTATTGAGGACTATCAACAATTCATCTCTAGCCAGCATCTGGCCATTAGAAACAATTTCCATTTCATGCTAATTGGTAAGATATAATTAGAACTGTTTTAAGATTTCTATAGGCTTGGACCGATCTACTTATACTGTGAGAGAGTTGTACCAAGAAATATACAACAAGCTTAGTACCCTCGTTGGAAGTCTCAGTGTCCAGAGTATAATGATTATTGATAACGAGAGTCTTTTGAGTAATTTTTTCCTATAATAACTCTAAGATTATTAGCCGATATTTTCAACACTCCAGTTTTCCAAAATGCAAAGAACTTAGATGAGAACTTGAGGAGACTTGGAAGAGTAGCATGTGTTAAGATGGATAACATTCTTGATTCCTTGTGCTTACTCACCAGAGAAGTTAAGATTACTCTTCCTCTGAATAATGGAATCATTGATGAGCCCATTATCTATCCTTCCAAGTTCATGCTCCAATTCTTGAGTGAATATAACCCTCAAAGAACTCAACTAAACATCCAAACTGCTGGTAAGCTTTGATATTGAAATTCTTTATATGATAAGGTGCTGCATTCGCTAAGATGAACAAGGATATTGAAACCATGAGCTTCAACATTAAGGTTATTACAGAACCTCCTAATGAGAAAAAGGGCTCTGAGAAAAGAAAGAAGAAAAAGAAGGGTGGAAATCCTGAAAAGAAGGTTAAGAAATAATTCATTTTTTATGTAACAATCTCTACATTTTTGATTGTCTGTTATAATTGTAAGTGAGATAATTATATGAGTGTTAAGTCATAAATATGATCAATATCACAACCATATTAAACATTCAAATATGTAATACACGGAAGATCCTGTTGTACTGAATTAATTAGATGGACTAACAACTCATGAAAAAAGAATTAATAGTAAAATGTCTCCTTAATTTTATGACTGGCTTCTTCTTCCTCTTTAAGATGCTTCCTATCAAATTAACACAAATTCCTAATTGATCTACTTGAATTTGGCAAGCTTCTTATCGAGTATAGAATAAATCTGTAATTTAGTTTTAATAATAGCTTCAAGCTTCTCCACATAGGAGTCGATATCATAATCAACAACTCCCACTCCCTGGACATTTGAAATCAGTTCACTTTCGTGAGTTAAGAGTCTAGCATCTTCCTATTAAAAATAAGGCCTTATTTAGAATTCTAATACCTTGATGGCCGACATATGGGTCGAGAATATCTCTTCTTGTTCTTCCAAAATAAAGTTCACCTTTTCTTGGAAGTCGAAATACTCGTTGCTCATCTTGTTTTTGTTCTCTTGTCTCATGGTCTCTTTCATGTACTTTAAATCAGCATTTGCCTTCTTCACCATAACTGGAGAATCATCTCCATTTTCAGGAGTCTCTTCTTTCTCAGAAGATCCTGCTCTAGAGTTTTTGCTGCCCTTAGATCTAAACTCTTATCTAAATTTATCAAACTCTTACGGTACATTGGTTGGCTTCTTGATATTGTTATCCTTAGGAGGAATATCACCCTTGCTGGGTTGAGGGATTTTCACAGGTGGTTTTCTAGGTTCGTTCTTTTCTTCAGCTGGAGCTTTGATATTATTCTTTGAAGGATTGGGTTCCATCTTGGTTGGCTTCTGGTCAAGTTCTTTTGACTCTTCGATGGTGGCTTCAATCTCATCAGGAGCTTCATATTTCATTGGTTTGATGGGAGGAGCTCCACTTCTGTCTTTAAGACGGTCGGCATATCTGAGCGTATTGAGAGAGTGATCTGCTGAGGATGAACCAGGGGAAATACAAGCAATCATGACAATTCTTGTGTTGTCATTTTTTCTATGAGTATTAAGAATTTTCTTAAGTCTCTTACGATGTGAAAGAGTCTCTCAAGACCAAGGTCAACTTTGAAGCTCTGAAAGGAACGTGATTAGCCCCTCCGTGCTTATTGGTATCCATAGCTCTAATACACTCCTTAAGGGCGAGCAAACTCTTGTTGATTTCTGCTCCTTCGATTCTTCTAGCTCTGTTATTGCTTTGAGTGTCTTGAGCTCTTTCACTACCGGCCAAATCGACGAGGAGGAGTTTACCGTGAGGCTTATCATTAGCATCCTTGACGACAATCTTGCTCAGTTAGTAATGTATAACTATATGTTACTTGACAAATAGCGTGAGATCTTGATGAAGTATCATTAGCAACTGTTTGATGAGTTGTTCTCTCGCTATTACCGTATTCGATCAAGGAATGCATTTCATCAGTTGAGTTAACGAGTCTCTCTTCTAGTCCTTGGATTTGGACGTTCTGATTCTTATCCTCCAGGACGTTGAGCTTATTTTGCTTGTTCAACAAATCGTAGCAACGACCTCCATAAATTTCGAAAAAGCTCAGGTAGAACTTGAGTCCCAAGCTCCTAAAGAATCAGGAAAATAATATTGACAATTACTTGTATTTTGTATTGGCCAGTTTAAATAAGTCATGAATACAAAGTTGTTGGATACCTCTCATGGTGTAGGTTTTTCCACTACCTGTTTGACCATAGGCGAAGCATGTGACTATCCCCTTGTTTAAAATGAATTCAATATGAGGTCCAACAGAGTAAGTGTATACGTCTTCGTTGGTTTCTTTTTCGTTGAAGGAGTTGTCAAAAGTAAAACTGCTGTTTTCAATGTACTTTGTGATACCATCGACTTTATACTTGGGCTCATGTACAACAATTTGAGGATTGGCACAACTGATGGCATCTATTTCTCCATTTGCCTCCTCCTTTTTGAAAATTGGTCTCTTTCTGACACAGACACACAGTTTAAGTTGAGAGGCTGGAGTGTGTGGTTGAAGTAAAGGTTGCTTAAACCTATGCTTTTCAATCATCATTTCAAATTCAACATCGCAGACTTTTCCATTGGCTTCGTTTTCAGCCTCTCTATCTGCCTTTTCTCTTTTGAGCTCTTCCATCCTCATTCTTCTTTCCTCTCTCTTTTGTTTCATTTTTTCTATTTCATCAACAACGTTGCTCTTAGGTAATCCTTTCTTTACAGGAGCAGGTTGATGATTGTTCTCATTTCCTGAAGAGGGATGGGAACCTCCATCGCCTTTGTCAGCAAGATCAACGCTTGCTTTAACATTGGTCGATGGTGTAATTCCTAGACGTCACTGTTTGATACGAAATTATACCATAATATTTCTTAAGTCTATCGAGTTTCTCTTGCTTTGTACCGAAGGTTGGTAAGCCTTTTTCTTTGAGTTCAGCTAGGACTTCTTCATCAGTAAGTTTATTTAGTTGATTTTCCTTCCTTTGAAGTTGAGCCTCACGCTTTTCTTTGAGTTTCACTGTAAAAATTAGAGAGGAAGTAGATTTATGGGCTACGTTGATTTTTCTCCGCTTGGGTTAGTGGTCCTTTGTTTTGCATTCAGCTGAATGTTTTATTTTCAAAAATTAATTCAAATATTAGTGCCACTTTTATTATCAGAATGAATAAAAGGGATTTCTTCAAGTAAATCCGATGTCTCTTCTGTTCATCGGGATCAATGGTCAGAGGGAAAATTTTAACAGGACTGATAAATATGGTGATAGCAAGAAGCTAATTTTGATCGTTTTTATCATTTTCGCAGAGTTTTTTATTGAAACAGATTAGGGTTTAATATTTGTTAATCAAAATAGAAGCTCTATTGATAATTCACAAACCTGAGATAGGCCCCAGTGCTCTGCAAATCAGGTTTGAAAATCCTTAACTATGGTCAGCCCAATATTTATAAAAGCACTTACTATTTGCCAATATAGGATATGTTCCTGAACTTTGTATCCAAAGTTTCTTCATACTGAGTCAGAGTTTCTCTTTTTGGATCTCTATAACTTTGTTTTGGTCCTTTCTGGAAAATGAATATTATATCTTTCAACGACTCTAGTATTGGATTATAACTGTCAATTTCGAGAAATATATTCTTGTTCTTGTTAAAATAACAAAGATATATTTTCTATTGGGTATTTGATTAGACCTAGATGCAATGAGCTTGGGTTTATGGATCTAGCCTTTAGCTTACGTGAAGCCTTTGGGTAATTAGAGATAGTTACATGCTTTTTCAGTCTTAGATTATTTCATGATAAATATTAATTGGAATTAATTTTGGATTTGCGTAAAGAAGAAAGATGCTCTCAAAGTTCTCTAAATTAGCCACTTATAGAGGAATTGTCCCTGTCTGGACTAAGTACAACTTCTCCGAAGCTGCTCCTCCTCTCAATGATGGCGAGGAACCCAGATTCTTGGAAATGTTACATCAATTCTTCGATGAAGCAGGAGAACTCGCCAATATCCCTAAGGATAAGCTTGAACTCTATAAACAATGTGATATGGTTCTCAAGGTCCGTCTCCCTCTTATCCGTGACAACGGTAAGATTGAGTTCATTCCTGCTTACAGAGCCCAACACAAGAGACACAGACTTCCTACTAAGGGAGGTATTAGATTCAACGAAAGCATCAACCTCCAAGAAATGGAAGGCTTAGCTGCTCTCAACACCATCAAGTGTGCTGTTTGCGACCTTCCATTCGGTGGTTCAAAGGGAGGTATTGCCATCAACCCCAGAAAGTACTCTCCCAGAGAAATCGAAGATCTTACCAGAAGATACACTCTTGAACTTGCCAAGAAGAACTTCATCGGAGCTGCTATTGATGTCCCAGGACCCGATTTTGGTACTTCTGCCAGAGAAATGGCCTGGATGAAGGATACTTACATGGCTATTCAAGGTCATACTGATATTAACGCTTTGGCTTGTGTCACCGGTAAGCCCATCAGTCAAGGAGGTATCCACGGAAGAAGTGAAGCAACCAGTCTTGGTGTCTTCTACGCTGCCAGAGAATTCATTGAGGATAAGGAATTCATGGACAAACTCGGCCTTACTACTGGCTATAAGGGCAAGACCTTCATCCTCCAAGGTTTCGGTAAGGTCGGTTACGCTATTGCCAAGAAGATGGTCAGCGCTGGAGCTAAGTTGATCGGTGTTGTTGAAGCCGATGGTTCCCTATACAATGAACACGGTATTGACCCTGATAAATTGTACAGATACAGAACTCTTAAGCAAACCATCGCCTCATACCCTATTGGAGATGCTTTCTCCGATGACAGAGTTATGTATATGAAGTGTGATATCTTGATCCCTGCCGCTCTCGAAAAGGCTATCCACAAGGATAACGCTGATAAGATTCAATGCAAGCTCTTGATCGAAGCTTCTTATGGTCCTACTACTTACCTCGCTGAGCAAATCCTTTTGAAGAAGGGCATCGCTATTCTTCCTGACGTTTTGGTTGCTGGAGGTGGTCTCGTCGTCTCCTACTTCGAATGGTTGAAGAACATCGACCACAGAAGACCAGGAAGACTCGGAAAGAGATGGGAAGAAAAGGCCAAGTTGAACCTCATCAAGCTTATTGAAAGCAAGGTCGGAATCAAGTTTGACTTACAAGGCAAACACGCTGAATTGTTGAAGGGACCTGAAGAAATTGATATCGTCGAATCCGCCCTTGAAGATGTTATGGCAAATGCTGTCAAGACTGTCAGAAAGACTGCCGCTGAAAACAACACTTCCCTCAGATTGGGTGCCTACATTGATGCCATCAGAAAGATCCACAGATGCTACGAAGATGCTGGCCTGACCATCTAAACACTCATTTAGGATTTGTTATTTAAACCCATGATATTTAAAGAACAACATTTTATTGTATGGTGATCTAACAAATTATGTCATCATGAACTTTATTATCAAAATCCTCAAAAGATCTCATTAGCTATTCTTGGATTAGATTTATTATTGAGGAAAAAATAATTTTAATAGTTCAACAAAAAAATGTAGTTAGTGAAAAGTGACGATTTGGAGAGCCAAAGATTATCCTGTATATAGATAATCTTAGATATGCAGACAATACTCAAGATAGGAAGAATAAGTTACAATAAATTAATCAAATTTTCCTTGTTTACAATGTGCTTGTTACATTCATTCACCTTTGTTGGTAAAGTGGAGAACCAGAAATCTTTCTCATTTCTAAAATATTACAAAAAAATCCAAAACCCGTTTACTCTAAGTTTTTATTGACAGTGTTCATCGTAGATTCATGCTCATCCCAGATCTCTGTTTCATTCCTCTTTTTATATTCTTTAATCTTAGCATCATCCTTCTCAAGAAGGTCAAGAAAGTCTTCTAGTTCAGGTCCCTATTAAATTATTACTTTATTCCACCAACACAATACCTCTAGTTCTATTGAATGATGCTCATCACTATCACTGTCACTGAAGTTATCTTCCTCATAAGGCTTATCCATAATATCAGGGCAATCCTTTTCCCATTTTTCTTCAAATCCGTAATCTTTAGATTCAACAAAAAACTTTCATTTTCATACCATAGGCCAAAGTTAGTTTATGGGTAAAGTAATTAGTAATTTCCAATGGTAAGGGAGCGATATGTCTCTCTCCTTCCATTCCTGGAGCTGAGCTAAGATATTCTCTTTTGAGAATTTCATAATCAGCCTCAAATGTTGGATCAAGACTGTCTTGGAATGTGACTTTCGATGGCTTCAACTCAAATTCTGGGTCTGTTTCAACAGTCTCAAAGTATGTAGATAAAGTCTTCAAAGAAGGATGAGGAGTGACAAATTTATGACTCTCAACATTGAATGGTTTGAGAAGATTTGATGGAACTGGTTCCATAAGTTCTCTTGTATCAGACACTTTTTCGTATGGTCCATAAGGTCCTGAAATACTGTATTCCTCTTCTGCTCCTCTTCTGGGCTTACGGTCAGCCTCAATAGGTGGATAGTTTATAATTGGAGGAGGAGTAATAATTCTATATCCCATGACTTCAAGATCTGAATAGGGAAGAGGATCGATAGGAGTGAAATCATCAAATCCAATTCTTTGGTTAAGCTATAAGATTCAGCTTATTATCAGAAAACTCTTACTTCAAATTTATAAGCTAAATTAGCAGCGGAATTTTCAAGCTGAATAGGCAGCCTGATATCCACTATGCTGTTTATGTTAAATTCAAATGAAAATTGGATCTAAAAGATTAAAGAAGTCTGCATTGGGCTTACAAAGTCTTTTTTGCCAACTCCAAAGTATTCTGCTCTTTGCCAGTCTTGCCTGACTATTTCCTTGACTTCTTCTCTAGTCTTGGCTCCCCGCAAGACAGTCTTTATTTTATTCAATCTCTTTTCAGCTCTTCGTCTCAGGATTATTTTGGAAGCAGCACTCACTATTTTATGGATAATCTATAGCTTAGAAATAATTATTTGTGTTATTACTTGTCTTCTCTTCCTAATCTCATCATTCTTCAGAAGGTCATAAGTCGGTGCATGGGTAGGAAAGACTTCCCCGACAACAGGAAGGTCTTGATTCACAATTAAGCTATATCTTGTTATTCCATTTCTTTCGTATTCATTCAAGAAGTTTTGCTAAAATTTATAAAGAGAGAAATGAATAAGTACTCTATTCTCGGCTCGCTCATTTAAGATTTTTTCTTCGTTTTCTTTTGTGAAAGCTGGGTCACCGACACATCGAAAGAATTTTATATTCTTTTCTTTATCGATATGGGCAATTTGATTGAACCTATCCAAGAACTGTTTCTCTAGCAACTAGGAATTTCATTTTGGAAATGAATCTATTACTTGACGGCCATTTAGAGTTCCCAGAAAAGTCTGATTGGAGAGTTTTGTATTATCAAAGTTAGCTGACTTTTTCTCTTCTGGAATTATATCTTCCTTCATTCGAGCTTTTTGAGTCATTAGGGGCTTGTAATTTTTGGCCTCCTCTTCAGAGAGGACTTGGTTACCAGTTTTTTCTCCATCCCTCAGATTCAAGAATGTGGTCAATGATTCACTGGCTTTTTCAGAAGTGAATTTCAAGTGGTCAACAGTTGAGATCCTGATAGTATCGAGTTTTCCCAATTTAACTCTTTTCTTTAGATCGCGGCTTTCTTTATTCTCATTTTCTCTCTCCTTTATTTTTCCAGAGCCGACAATCTTAACCTTTAAAGGTTCAAAATCGAATTGTGAAAGATTAAGCTATGACATTTACAAATTGCTAGTAAACTGTACCTCATACTCTGCTACAACGGTAATAGGGTTTGTGGGAGTGTATGTAATTTCAATATCAATACTGCCTTTACCAGGGACGACACCTTTTGGAGGGTTCAAAACGATGTCACTATTCTCTTTTACTGGTGTGAATTCATATTCAAAGTTCAGAGGAATTTTGCATGTTAATGGAAATTTCATAACTTGTGTGGATCCTACAGTACATGTTCCAAAATCTATGAGCTTTGGGAAGATATCCTTAACGTTTTCTCTATTCATAACCGGGTAAGCATGAATGGGTATCTGAAGTTGATCCGTCTCTGTATGAACTCTTATAATGTCAAAGTAGTACCTAAAACATTTTATTCAAAGTTCAACAATTAGAGTACTTATGGTCGCTAGGTGTGAAGTGAATATAGACGTCTTCACTCATACCAGGTACAAGCTGGCCTTTTTTATCAAACTTAATAGAGAAATATGGCGTAGTTGGAGGCAAGATATGAACCCTCTGGGGCTTTGAAGCTGTATTTATGATCTTAACTTTAGTGATGTTTAGTTTCCCCAATTCGAAGCCGGAAAACTTGACCACCTTAGGCTCAATTTCTACGAATCCATTTGTTCCAATAAGGTCGAAGTCATCTATTTAAATATGAAGAAGAACAATCGTTTTATACATTTCTCGTTCAAAGTGTCACGGCCCTGGATCTTGACAGTCTTTACGAGATTACTCGGAATTTGTAGAGGACTGGTTCCATTATTCGACATCTCAGAAGAGTAAAGAAATAAATTTAAATAACTTCTCGTAAGTTATAAAAGTTTCTTGCTCCGATTCAAAATCAAAGTCAGTGTTTTTTTGTTGTTATTAGTGAACCACAATAAGCCCTGTATATTTGGAGGTTAGACATATATAAAGAAGGAAACTTCGAAAAGATATTCCTGATTTACGATGAAAGAATCTATATCAACAGCAATAAATATTATTAAAGAAAAACTGTTAATTTTGAATGAGAAACTCAGATAAAGAGGACAATCAAAATGACAATAAGCAAAAGCTGAACAAATTGCCCTCTAGCATTGGCTGTGATCCAGATGTCCATCCGCAGCAAAGGCTATTCGAATTTGAGGAATTAACCATCGATAGCTGCTTCGATTCTGGCAATATGGCCAATGCTATTCGATATGATGAGAATCAAGTAAGGAAATCATTACATTACCTGAGTCATAGTATCATATTTGGATATCTCCAGATTGCGCAGGCACTCCAAAGGAGACAAACTATAGGACTTGGTTTCATTTCAGGGTCAAAAATGTAAAAAAGTTTGCGACTTACACATTTACGATTAAAAATATGAATTTCCAGGTAAACTCTCTCTCATTTTTGCTTATTTCTAAGGCGAAGCTATACAGTGAAGGTCTTATGCCAGTCTACAAATCCCTGCCTTCCTCACCCAAGTGGTCGAAAATTAAGCCCCAAACCTTAGGAATTCAAAGTAATTAGAAACTGAGTTTAATTCATGTTCTGATAGAAATTGAGAATGGAATTGAAGTTACCTTTAAACATACACTTGAACCAGATGATAAAGAGACATATTTTGCCTTCACTTATCCTTGGAGTTACACTGAGGACCAAGTAAGCGTCAACAAGCAAATCCTCAAATTATAGGAGCTTATTGGCCAATATGAGGAAACCTTTAAAAATGATGAGGAGATCTATTTCCAGAGAGAGCTTCTTGTCTATACAAGAGAAGGAAGAAGAGTTGAGCTCTTAACCATCACATCTCATACTGAGAAGACTGAACAAAGAGAAAAAATGCTGCCTGGACTATTTCCAAAATCGACCTCTGAATCGAGACCTTTCAAGTAACTGGTTATTGAAAATGTCATAATATCTAGATTTGAGAATAAGAAATATGTAATGATTTCTGCTAGAGTACATCCTGGTGAAACTCCATCCTCACATGTCCTGAAGGGTCTATTGAGATTCCTTTTGGACAAGCATGATATCAGAGCTAAGGCAGTCAGAGATAATTTCGTCTTTGTGATTATTCCAATCCTTAATCCAGATGGAGTATTCAGAGGACATTATAGAGCTGACACTCATGGCCTGAATTTGAATAGATACTACATAAATCCTAATTTAGTTGAACATCCAAGTATATACGGGGCTAAGCAGGTCTTTTTAGAGTTGAACAACACAGGGAGGTTGTTCCTTTACTGTGACCTTCATGCTCATGCAACTAAGAAGGGATGCTTTATTTTTGGAAATACACTTGACTTTAAGCAGCAAGTTGATTCAAGACTATTCCCTAAATTACTATCCCTGAACTCTGAATACTTCGAGTACAATTCTTGTTGCTTTTCTGAAAAGAATTTGGCCTCGAAAGAAAAGGGTGAAGGTAAAGATAAAGATGGAGCTGGAAGGGTTGCCCTTTATAAAGCTACTGGCCTAGTCAATTGCTACACATTAGAATGCAATTACAATTCAGGAAAAATTAGAAATATTCTCTCCAAGTTACCTAGAGAAAATGAAATTCAAATTGTTGAAGAAGGTAATATCATAGAAAATTATTTTTCTCATTTTTTAGAGAAAACGAAGGATCCTAGTGTAATTGAGAGCCTAACTAATGAGACAACTATTTGTTCTGAAACTTATGTTGCAGAGGGCTTCGAACAAATAGGTGAGGGGATTGTGGTCTCCGTCTTAGATATGATTGACAAGAACCCAATTTCTCGCATCAGGACTAGCCCCTTCGAAACACTTGCAGTAGGATATATTTACCACGAACTTAATTTCTAGAATGTCAGAATGAATATTGCTTTAAATTTGCTGAAAGAACCGCCATTCAGATTTGATATTTATTTAAGAAAAATAAGCAGAAATATAGACAAGAATTATGAGTATTTCTTGCTATATCTGGACAAAAACATCAAGGTAATGACTAGAGACTCTTTGTAACTCGTCCAGAAAGAACCTCCTGAGGATGAAAAAAAGAAAAAACCTGATTCTGCCCCCGTTACCAAACCAACGAGGCCCACTTTGTTACCAAAGCTCAAGAACAATCCGAGGGTTGTCAAGGAAAAAAGGGAAGCACCTGAGATTAAAGTGTAATAGATCTATTGTGGAACTAATCTTTCTAGATTGAATGTCCAATTCAACTCTCCGATCAACCCGATTTGTCCTGTACCTCCAAAGAAGCAACCCATAAAAGGGAAATTGAGACTACGGCCAATCAACAAGAATAATTAGATGTGTACTATATATACTTTCTTCTTAAATCTAGAACTGTATTACTCTATGTGAATTTTAATGTTTTTATTATCGTAATTTTTATTTTAAATTTGCATAATTAGCATCTTACCTCTGCAACATCAGCAATGGGAGTGAACATCAAATACTTTGTGAATTATGTCCGCACCTTGAAGTGCTATTTCTATTTCCTAATCTTTCAGCTAGTCTCAATTGCCGCCATCATATTTTACGTAACTATTAATTCTATTTTTTTGACTTTTTCAAGGTTTTCATGGATTATGGACACCAGTATAACAATTTCTCCTCTTTTTTAACTTCAAGCTCTCAAAATCTGGTTGCCATATTAGCTGAAGGAATCCTTACCGCAATCGTTACACTCGAAGTCTTCCTCAGGTTAATCATAACCAGAAAAGTAAGAAATTATCAGCTAGATATACTTATACTAAAAAGGCCTTTTTCAAAAGCTTGTGGAATATTATCGATTTTGTGGCAATAATTATAATTCTGGGACTATTTTACGTTCTCCATATTTACCTCAAGAACTCGTATTATTTAAAATTTGAGGAAGTAATAAGAATAGCAATACAACCAACCAAGATAACAACTTAATTCCAGGCACACTTCTATGTCTCAGATACATTGCTCAATTTGTTCGTGTTTTCCTAGCCCTGAAACAGTAAAATAACCCTGTTCAAACTAATAATAATAGGAGTCGCCAAGTCAGAAAAGCTTCAGATATGAAATTTGAATTCAGTGATGAAGAAAATGTAAGTTTTTGCTTCATTCATTAGCGCCATTTTTTCCCTGTCAAAACATGTCTAATAATTTATAGGCATTTGAGAGCTTTTCCAAGGGTTATACTCGCATGGAAGGTAAATAAATTACGCATGAAGTTCATATGTATTAAGGTCTAGAGAGACCTTTGAATGTCAGGAACTAGTTAGAAGCTCACTACATATCACATAAATCTATTGATATGGAAATTGTGTAGAGTATATAACTCATAACAAAGTGTATGTGATATTAATACTCGACTTCGATAATGATCGAGGAAAGAGAAATATGGCAAGTCTGGACCTTTCGCAATTTTTTATTCCAAAGAGGATAAATCACTTAAGATCATTCTTGAATTCCTCATTGAGTATTTATTACAAGTTGATAATGCAGTCCAGCAAAAACCTTGAGAGACTACCTTTTATTTTAAGCAATTATCAAATCCATACATAATCTTTATATTTAGATCATGCACATATCATAGATCATAAATTCATACGAGACTTATGAACAAGATTTTTTGGCTTCTCTTTGATATTCAGGAATTTCGGACGATAGCAATCTTTCATAGGGATAAATTGAAGATCTATGTCCGTCACTCCAGACAATAGCTACAGCATAGTTTCCTTTAGGTTCGATCTTTCCTGGGAACACATCCTCTCTAATTGAATCCTCTTTCAGAAGCTTCTTTCCTGTGAATTCATCGATACAAAGTGCGCAGTTGCATCTCTTTCTAAGTTCATAAGCCTTGATCCTTTTCTCTTTTCCATCAGCAGTTCTCACTATGACACATTGCAAATTGGTGTCGTATCTGACATGAGGAGGTTGATTGCTTGATTCAAGCTTCCTAACTTCGTTATCCACTCCCTTAGCCAACTCAGTGTAGATTTTCACAATAGTGTGTTCTTCAGGAAGTGTGATTGTAACTGGTGCACCAAGATCACTATATTTGGCAACAGAGGAATAAATTGGAATGGAAATGGAGTGCTATAGAATTACTAGGCTGACTCTTATGCTTACCTTAATTCCGAATTGATTCTTCAGCATATTCATGTATCCAGGACCGAAAAGATGGTGTTCATGACCACATTTTTCACATTCAAAGGTTGACATATTTTCTACAACTGAGACAGTAGGGACCTTTAGGTCATCGAACATTTCAATTCCTACATAGATATATAAAAATTTTCATTTTCTTACCCTTGACCACATCAATGAAGCTGAGACGTTGGGGTGTAGTAACAATAACAGCAGCGTCAAATTTCAATTCTTGTCCCAAGGTGATTTGAATATCACCAGTTCCTAAATAGTCATAAAAATTTGTAAAGACAAACCTGGAGGCATATCGACGACAAGATAGTCCAAATCTCCCCAATTAGTTTGGTGTACCAATTGAGTAACAATACTGGAAACCATAGGGCCTCTCATAACCGCCTTCTTGCCCTTGGCGGCAAATCCGAAAGACATAGCTTTAATTCCTTCGAATTCTATAGGAATAATTTCCTTGGGTCTATCTTCTGGTGATTCCAGAATGGCGTTTTCTCTAGAGATCAAGGTTGGCAAACTAGGTCCATAGATATCAGCGTCAAAGATACCAACGCTTTTTCCAATCTATTTATGAAGTAAAAATATCCATCTTTACCTTCTTTAGACTAAAGGCCAAGTTCACAGCAACTGTGGACTTTCCGACTCCTCCCTTACAGCTTGAGACTGCAATAATTTTCTTCACATTCTTCAAGCCTCCTCTTTTGTCGAATTTAGCTTCTTGGTCCTAAAATGTTCCAGGTTGTAAAAAGGATTTTACCTTGCCTGCCATTTTGACTTCAAGATTCTTAATCCAGGGAATCGCAGTCATTCCTTCATGAATTAAGGACTTGATCTTTCTGAAATTCTGGTCTAACTTGAGATAAATAGTAACTTTTCCGCCTTCACCGACTTCGACACTGGTAATATGTCCAGTTTGCTGGCATTTTAGCAAGAAAGTAAGAAATGTACTGTTAGATCTTTTCCATCCTCGAATTTTAGAGTCTTTAAAACATCAAGGATTTCTTGCTTTCCGCCTATGACTTAGACTTGAGAATATGTATGTACTTGAATTAATATCGATGTTTTGTTGAGAAGAAAAGCTGAATAGGGAATTCTTGGTAAGGAATAAGGGTGTAAATTTTGTGGAGTTGTTGAATAAGAAGTTCTTCTGGCTGGAATAGTTAAGCCCTTTTGCCAAGTTTGAAAAAATTCTCAAAGATTTTCTCCAAGTTTGCATCTGATAAATAAAATTTATCTTTATTAAAAAGAGAGCTTGTTCTGAGGCACTTTCATACTGATATACTTTCTATCCAATGTAGATCAATAAATAAAACTCTTATAAAGACGTGTACACATGATCATAAAAAAATTGATCCGATTACTTAACTCCAGTTATGCTTCCATTCCCAAGAGTTGGAGCAAGCCTTAGGAGGATCAATTTTCTTGACGACAACGACCTCTTTTCCTCCAGGAGGAACAGAGAACTTACACTGGTTCTCACCTGTTCTGTTATATCTGGCTACTCTTAAGTTCTTCATATCCTTAAATGTAATATCCAAGTTCCAAGTACGAGTTCCGTTATTTTCGTAGTAACAAAACATATGATCTCCAAGGTATCCACTTGTAAATATGCAGCCATTCTTCATATCTTGTTTCTTTCCTTTGGCTCCATGATACATGTAATAATGATAATAAAAGTCCTTAATTTTCTCAGATTTTTCGAAAGTAATCTTTGAGGAAGCATAAGCACTAAGAGTGAATTGCTCTTCTTGGCCGCTCACCCATCTCACTTTGACACGGACAATGTAGTTTCCTGGGGTAAGCTTGACAGCCTGCTTATCTTTAGCATTATAGATTGAGTATCTTCCAAATAAAGCATCATTGTCATCAGCATTAGGGTCAGGGAGAACATCAGAATACATCCCATTATTTTCTACACGGCAGACTCTGAAACTTGCAGGAGAGTATTTTTTCCCTCCTTCTTCGTCTCCGTCTGCTTGGCTAAATCTTTTATCTTTTTGGTGGATTCTAAAGAAAGCTTCACAATTCTCTTTCACAGTGAACTTGTAATAGACAGCGTGTCTAGGGTGATTTGATCCTACCACATAAGTATAGTGCCAATTTTCATGGTAGCAAGCGATGACGTAATGTTCAAAGTTCTTCTTGAAATCGCTTATATCCATGAAGAAAATACCATCGTCACTTGTAACGAAGCCAACCTCTTGCTTGATACTGTCAGTCCAAAGTGGAGAGTTATCAGACCAGGCTCCTTTCCATTCGAAGTATCCCCAAGGATTTCTGATTTTGAGGATTCTCTTACCCTGAACATTATGAACTGAAATAATTGAATAAGCATGGCCAGGGACCAAGCCCATGTCTTCATTGGCATTGCTATAAGTGGAAGTGGTCATGATATACTTGTTCTTATCGGCATGGAGCAACTGTTCCCAAATCTTATCTTCACTTAAATCCTTAGTGAAGTATCCCTTTGTTGGGCATGCCAGCAAATATTCAATAGCGAGGCCAGAATGGCCAGCCTCAGTGACAGTATAGCTTCCATACAGCTTTGCCCACGCCTTTTCCATAATTAAGGTCCAGAGTTCCTTGCCTTTAGGCTTAGAGAATAAGGGTTTCTTGGCATCAAAGTCATAGCAAGGAATTTGATCATCAACAACTACTTCAACCGGAATACCCTGAACATAGAACTGAACTGCATAAGCTCCATACTTATTAGCTTCCTTTGTGAGGAAGGTCTTGACCAGTCTGGAAGGATATTCTGCAATAGCAGCTAAAGAACAAAGGAAGTAGCAGACACCCAAGATACCTTGAGAAATATCTCCAGGGTCTATTCCATCAAAAACTTTAATTTGATCATAGTCACAGCCGAATATCTCATGAGGTCTCTTCCATACTGCTTTAGAAAAGAACTTGGTATAATACTTATGGGAAGTATTTTTTGTTATAGAGGCCAGGGTTGCTGGGAATTCAGGATCCTTGAAAACCCCATTTTTGGCAATCAAGTCTTTTAGGATATTATAAATCTTGGAATTAGGATCCAGACCATTTAATATAGGATCATTTAAAGGTTGTTGTACAGGTTGAGGTTTTTGAATCTCAGGCTTAACATCAACTTTTGACTTATCAATGTTGTGCGTCTTGATTTCTTGAATCTGTGGCTTAATGTCCTGGATCTGGGGCTTGATTTCTGGCTTCTTCTGGTCATCTTTAATAACATTATTTTGATTGTTGTTGATATTGTCTTTAACAACATTATTTTGATTATCTTTAACAACATTATTCTGATTGTTGTTAATATTATTATTATTCACAGTAACATTTTTATTGATATCATCAGCTTGAGGAGCTTTTCCTTGATATTGATCAAGAATTTCAAGGCATTTTAGAGAATTCTCTTTACAAAGTGCTCTAATATCTTTATTGTAGATGTCTTTCACTTCGAGATCTACAAGTCCACTTTCAAGAATTGCCTTGAAAGCTCTAGTCGCATCTCTGTAAGCAGCGAGCATTGCAGGTGTTCTGCCTTCAGGGTCAGTGATATTAATAATTGCGCGGGCTTGGGCATTTTCATTCTTGTTCAGCCAGTCAAGACATAATTTGATGGATTGGTCAGCATCAAATTCTGCAGAAGCGTGCAATAATGTGTAATTTTCTCCTGGAGTTCTTAAATTTTCTTGTACTCTGATTGTTTCGAGAGCTTTGGTCACTAGATAAGGATCATTTTTTCTTAATGCTTCCGTAGTTTTCACTTTTTGCATTGGCCCCGCCTCTTCTGTAACCAGAGGATGAGCCTTCCTAATTGGCTGTACAGATTTTATCGGTTGTGATGAACCGAACCCCTTAGAAGGTACGCAACCCATTTAGCATAGATTTAGTACAGATTTAGTAATAATTTGATTAAGTTTCAATATTCTCTAGACTAAGAGTACCGAGGAATATGAAGTGAAAGATAACATCAAAATAAGAACTTAAGGAGGTTCAGCTTGAAATATTTTAGACTAGTTTAAGGTATTGTTGTAAATAATCACTATTTTAGTTTTTTTTCTAGTTTTAGATTTGGTTTACAAAGAATTTAGTTTTAGAAATGTGAAATATGATGAAGGAAAACAGAGTATATAGAGATTTTCAGAGCATCTGTTTTATTTTGACGGGTTCTTCCTAAAAATTAAAATTCGACCTACAAAGATTGAAACAAGCCCTGATTTAAAGAAGGAAAGCATTTTCTACGATGAATCTGTAGAATAATATGGAAGGACATAAGTCTTGATTCATTCTGATTTTGGGTTATTGTTTAGAATAGTTCAGAACAAAAAATAAATTTTAAGTGCCGGACAGATCATAAATGGAACACGCAAATAAAGGTAGGATTCTGAAGGAATTACAAGATTTTCAAAAGAATGTAACTCTCTTTCTCATCTTCTAATTGAGAAGGCAGAAAGCTCAAATATTAGTGTTAGTCTTGTTGGAGATGATATCAGCCATTGGAAGGGTTTAATCCCAGGACCTGTACTAAGTATTTTCTATCTCTTATAGTTTAGAAAGATACCGTGTATCAAGGAGGAGTCTTCCAGGTCGATATCCAGCTTCCACCCGACTATCCATACAAGCCACCTAAGGTATTCTCATATTTGTTCATATAAATATGGCAAGATGAAATTCGATACAAAGATCTGGCATCCTAACATCTCCTCCCAAACAGGAGCCATTTGCTTGGACATCTTAAAGAATGAGTGGAGTCCTGCTCTTTCTATTAGAACTGCATTGCTTTCACTCCAAGCACTTATGTGTGAACCTGTTCCAGGTAACCCCATCGACATCCCCAATGCTTATAGTAAGATGATCCACAAGATGCTGTTGTTGCTAATGAGTATATAAAAGACAAAAAAAAGTTCGAAGAAACTGCTAGGTAAAAATCTATGATCATGAGTATAAAGAATTTAAGGAAGTGGACTGAGCAATATGCCAACTGGAAGGTTAATGAAGAGAAAATCAAGGCCTTAATCGAAATGGGATTCGAGGAAAAGAAGGCTAAGGTAGATTCAATTAAGAAAATTCTATAATCAAAAAGGAAGCCCTTATGAGAGCTGGTTGGGATGAGAATGTTGCTATGAATTATTTACTTTAAATAAATCAATCCTCATCAATACTGAATCTTTGCATATGTGTTTAGTATTGTTGTATCACTCTATGGGATCTGATTAAAAGAATATATTTCAAATAGTAAAGCTATCGAGTCTTACTCTTGAATTAAGAAAGAAGAAGGTGGTATCAGTAATATTACAGAAGTACAAACAATAATCCAATGTCGTTGCTAATCAACTCAATCAGTATAATAAACTAAATATTTCTCATTTATTTGCAATCATCTCAAAATCATCATCCTCTCCCACACTTTCAAAATCACTTGCATTAGTGTCCTCAGGTGGGGATATATCAAGTCCTAGGAAGGAATCATTCTTAGTGCTTGAAATATAGAATCTCTGGATAAATTCCACAAAATTCACTTCGTCTTTAATAAAGAAAGCCATCGCTACAGAAGTATCAATATCCGTAAATTTCAGATATCTCATTGTTCTGCAATAATATGTATCTAGCTTATCCCGCAATTCCTCAGGTTTGTGCACAGTTTCCTATAACTTTATAAAAGAATAATTTCTTTATTACTTGAACAAAATGGGGATCTAGATAAATCAATTTATCTTCTGTATAACCAGGCATATAATAAGCAAGTCCAGGCTTTCCACCTAACAAATGAATTTATTTTCTTCTTAGTTTACCAATCATTCCCAGAGATTGAGGATATTCTAACAATTCCTTTATAAAAGGGAAATATTCAGGGTTTGGTTTATCAAGACCAATCTTCGCAAGAACCACAATGATCATCGGACCTTTCCACTTTAAGTTCAGCAACTCGTCTAATTCTTTAAGACTATCTTCTTCTGCAGATTCTATTAATCCATCAATGTTAAGTCTACTCAGCCTCTTTAGCCTTGCTAGCTTTATTTCGTATTCTTTTTCAGTGTCATTTTTTTCCTGTGGGTTGGCATCATCATCATTATCATCATCTTCTATTTTTTCAAATTCTTTTTCGAAGCTGTCTTCTGCTTCCTTTTTGTCTTCTGGTTTTGGCTTGATTGTTATTTTCCTGAGGATTTGGTTTATATAAATTGTCCCTTCAAGAAATATTTCTAAACCCATCTCCGGAATGGTTTTTGCCCCGTAGTCTTGGTGAAGTTTCTGTAAAGCCAGCAAGACACTTGATGGCTTAAACCATATACCTGGTTTCAAGTGAAATCTCTCATATAAATAATTGCTCAGGCTTTGGATTGAATATGGAGCTTTTTCGGGTTTTAGTTCTGAGTCTAAAAACCACCTGATGATTTTATAGTCCTGTTCCTTTTCCTTTAAAGTTCCAAACTTGCTAAACTGAGCGGCCTTCTTTAAACCTTGGGCAAAGACCATTTGGCAAGCTCTAATCATACATCCCCAGCCTGTGTCACTTATATATGAATCATATTCAGGAAATTTCGCATGGTTCAGCTTGGGGAAATTTTTTCTGTAGGAAAACCAGATTATTTTAGAGAACTGTTGGTGTAATCTCTCATATTCGTCAATTTCATCATCGTCTTTTGAAAGATCATATTCTTCTCCCATTAGATAAGCCTTTTTGAAGTTTCCTTCTGGTCTCCATATAAAACTTTGGCCTAGCGTACCTAGGTTGAATTTTAAGTTTGTCCTAGAGAGTTGGAATCAGAAAGAATATTATACCTACCCAAGATTTTTTAGTTTTTCAATGTATGTCTCCTCCCTGCGATATTCTGGTTTCAAGCTATGAATATTATAACTAGTAAGGGAGTAACTTACGGTTCATTTGAACCTATAGAGGCTTTAAGTTGGGCTGCAGTAGAATTGTCAAGGCTAATGTTGGATGAATCGATTATATCCAAGTCTTGACTACCAGTCATACTCTTAATATAGTTTTGTCTGTTTGCTTCAGAGCATGTTTCCGTCATAATGTCTACAAATGAGTTTAGAGGGCTAATAAAAGATACTGGGTGGCTTCTTCTCGATAAATGCGTATTTGATTTATTTGTTTATCAGAATTTATTCAATTTGCACATTTTAATTCAACTACTGCATATAACGAGAAAATTAATCCCATATAGATACTTACATAATAGGCTAGCTAAACATTATCTTAAGAAAAAAAAATCCTTCGTTTGAATTTGATTCCTTTTTAATAAATTGCAAACTTAATAAAACTGTTCCTAAAATTTATTAATGTCCAATTCCCTTAACATCCAAGAAGACAACCTCGACGTGGGAGAGTGCTCTATCCATAACAGACTCTACGAATGTTTCTCATTGGACTCATTCAAGTAATTTTTCATTGACTTTATTCATCTTGGCAGACTTATCTGTCCTTCATGTTTAATGTTTGGGCCACATAAAGGAGAAAACGTCTGTAGCATAGAAGAAGCTGGAAAATATTTGAGAGATAAATTAGACGAAGCCAATAAAAATGGTTTTTAGCATAAGTAATTGCTCTTATCCTTTAGGTCTCTTCAAAGTTGAGAAAACGGAATCCGTACTTTTAGATATCAGACAAGTCAAGCTCAGCTGTGAAGAAACAAAGCAAAGAGTTGTTAGAGAGGTTGATCATGCCTTTTCTGAACTTATCAAGAAACTCAAGGACAGAAGAGCTGAGGTTCTAAAAGAAATTGAGGATCACTATGCACAACAATTGGAAAAGCTTAATAAAAATGAACAGATATGGTAATAAGAAATATTTTGTTTACTTATCTACAAGGACTGAGAAACAAGAAGTCTCCTTGGAACTTGTCAATTTGGCAAAATCACCAAATGACCTTACAATTGTCCATAAAGCTAATTTCATAATGGATGGAATTGCCTGCTTGAATGAAGAGTTGAACTACAACTCTACCGAACTTTTGAATTCTATTGACCTTAACTTAAAGACTGGGAACACTAAGTCTAAAGATCTCGATCCTAAAGAATTAGTAAAACTGTTCGAAAATTATGGACAGAAAGGAGAAATAGTAAAATTGAGCTATCGCTGTTAGATAAGGCTCTTTTGAAATTGTACACTTCATAGAGATTTGTTATTGCATATTTCTCAGCTATAGTGACATCTTGTTATATCAAAATATGCGTGGATAGACACGTGCATTTAATTGACTCACCTGGAATTTTTCTATAATTTACATACAGAGCTTAACTCACTCTGAGTACTTTTCAGAGAGTTTAGATAATTTGCACTGAATTAGAACAAAACTACATTTCTGGCCCGAAAAATCGTGGATAGATTTATTTTCTGATCGTGGTAAACTGAAAAACTTAATCATAGAGCTACCTAGCGTTTAGAGACAGTTCAGAAAACTGTAACAATATGAAATTGCAAGCTAGGTGAGCATGGAAACAAGACAGAATTTCATTGGTTGAATGATATCATCCGTTTGTTGTATATTATTCTAATCATTTGAACATAAGGCTTGGCAAGGCTAATAAATAGGATCTCCATGATTTTTTTCAAAGCATCGAATATTTTCGAAATTATCAAGATAACCTTTCCTTGGTTAAGTCGGACCAGGGTGAATAAGCAAGAACATATTTTTTACGTCACTAATTTAGATTATAAAATTGTTCAAGTCCTAAATCAATTTTTATTGAAAATTAAATATCATTATCATTTTCAGACTTGGAAAATCACGTATGGACTCGAAATTGCGGCTGACTCTCTTAGAAAAAGAGGTGGCAGCGTTCCAGCACCTGATGTCTGTCATTCACATAGTTCAGAATTTGGCTCCTAAGAAGCTTAAACCCCATTTTAGTTATTACCAACCATTTAGATATGAAACAAATGCCCATAATCTCAAAGTCAGGAACTATAAATGTATCAAGTGTATTGACTATGCTGCTTCCAAAGCACTTGCCTTTACTAAACTGAAAAAGGTTTTTAGGCGGCTGAAGAGTATCAAGAAACTCAAGATTGAAAATGGAGTTCAACAAAATATTGAATTTCTGTACCAATATACCTCCACTAAAGTAGTCGAATTTCAACTGTATAAATTTTCATGTATAAGAGATACCCAGAGGGACTCATTAATAAAAGGATTAATGAAGTTCAAGCTTCTTAATTCAATATTGATAAATGACATACCTCCATACCCAAAGAATAGGAAAAAAGAATATCGCTTTCTACAGAACTCAATCACGTCGATGAGAAAATTGAAGACTCTCATTCTGAATGGAACTCCTAATAATCGAGAATTCTATTTTATCTGCCCTCGAATATTATCATCTTTAACAAAAGTGGAAAACCTAAACCTCACTTTCAGTTACATGCCTGCTGAAGAACTGCAAACACTTCAAATTTCTTTATTAAAATTACAGAATCTTAAAAATTTTAGGATTGAACTTCCAGAAGATGTTCTTTCCAACTCTAACCTCCAACTGCTAAAGAGTTGGCTGAATTCTTCCTTGCATATCGAAAGAGGGTTATTCTCAATATCTTCTTCAACATTTGCTAAGGATTTGAGAATATTTCAAGATTGCTCATTCTTAGAATTCAATTTCAAGTTAAGGAACAACCTTAACGAATTAGCCCTGAACCTCGAAACAAATCCCAAAATAACCCTTCCAGTCAGCATCGATTTCAATGTCCTCCCTGAGGAAATTCAAAATCATGTGCTGGTTGAGAAGGTACTTAAGGGATTTTCTGAATTCCCTAACCTTAAGGGAATTCGTCAAAACTTCTTTTTTGATATGGAGATTTGCGATCTCACTAACTGCTATCCGATATGGGCTAATATTCTAACTCACTATCAATTCCAAAAGATACTTGTACTCCATCTGTCTGTCCCTCTCTCCGAAGAAAACATGGAAAATAGCTTGCTACTCCTAACTCTAACCTTGCCGAATCTCTATAACATTGAAGATATCAGCATAACATTCAATAGATGTGGACTAACTGTCAAACACATCTATCTCTCAAGTGCAATCCTTGACCTAATGCAAAAAATTCAGAAGTTGAGCACCCTGAGAAACTTTGAGTTCAACTCAGAAATTGAAATAATGATTAACTTCCTCAACGACTTCTACATCATCCTCACGGGGTTTTCACAGATAAAAAAACTGAAAAGCGAATGGCTATGTGTGAGTATAAAGTCATTTCGTACTCTTTGTACAAGAATAATGAACATGTCTAATCTACAACATTTAGATGTCCACTTGGGAACCATGATGGAGATCAGTTCTGATGAATTGAGGCAAGGATTTATGACTTTGTCAAAGAATATCAAGGAGATGAAGTATCTGTATAGAATTAAGCTGACTGGAGACAACGAATGTTTCAAGGATTTTAAGCCTTGGAAGGAGGGAGCACACCTTTTGATGAAAACCTGCCCAACTAAGATTATTGATGTTAGTTTGGGTTACCTTGACAACTAAATTTTTTTTTCTTTGATTTCAATTTCTTTGTGCATGTCTTTCTGGCTTAGATGTAATGTGTAATGTTGATGGGTTCAATTTTGACTGTAGAATCTATCCAGATATTGGAAGTAGAGAATGGAGCTTTGAAATCAAGCAATTCAAAATTCAGTCCTAAGGTTACCTGTTAACATACTAAATAAGATATTCTCTTAATTAACCAAGGAAAAATGGATGGGTCAATCATATTCAAACACTATCATCTTACTATGATTTGAGAGTTTCCCATTTTACTAAGGAGTGGGTTCGAAATCTCAGACTATTAATCTCATCTCATTAGTAATATTTTCTCAATAATTTTGTAATATTCTAAATAAGAGACGTAGATCAAAGGGTTCAAATCTGCAAGCTAAACAAATGACAGATTCTGAATGTTGGAAGAAGTTTACCAGTTCAGATGGCACGCCTCATAGTAAAGAGAACTCATTTGATGACGGTCCTGCAGAAGATTGGAAAGAAATCCAGTATAATTTTAGTCATTTTTAATCATTGTATTAGAAATGAAGCTAGAAATCATGTTTTCGAAGAATTTGAAATGATATCTTCAAAGGGACTAGATACAGATAGTCTTGTGGTAGTAAATGAAGAAGGCGTCTATTTCAATCTTTTGACTGGAAGTTGGGAATCTAGTTCAGAATATAATTTAATTTTCCCCAAAAAATACAAATTCTATGAATCTTCTTGTTTTTCTATAAGCATGGAAAACTTCATAACAGTGACTTCAAAGACCGCAAAAAGAGGTTCAGGTAAAATAGAAAAGGCTGAGAATCAGAAATGCAAAGAAGATGACGTAGAAAAGCTCACTCATTATATAAATGTTTTAGAACTCTACTTTGAAGGAGACTGAAAATCAAAAGGAGGTTACTTCTGGAACAACTCAAAATCCACTCAGAGACTCAGGATCAACGTTACAACCTCCTCAGCATAGGGAAAAAAGTACTTCAATGAACACAGATAAAATTCAAACAATTGAAAGTGAGGATCAGCAAAAGCTAAGTAGAGTACACATTTACTAGATTGAAGTATTGTAGGTTCATCTCGAGAAGAGTGGAAAAGTGATGAAAAATCAACTCACCTTGAAGACCCTTTAAAAGACTATCAAGAGAAGGGGTATTTCTCCAAATTTGTGAAGAAAGACCAAGTAGATGATGACACTGACTTAGCTGCGGCTGGCTTAGAATTTTATTATGGAATATGTGCCAACTCTGGACTAAGTCAAGATTCGGCAACACTGAGAACTGCATTGTATAATGTTTGGAGCCTTGCATGTCCTATGAAGGAGGTATCAGACATTCCAATTTACAAAGTATTCAGAAGAAAAGATGAACTTATCCACCAGTTAGAAGAACAACAATGTCCAAGCTTACAGGAACTAATATCAATTTGCAGCTCCCTCAAGAATCTCGTTAAGCATCCTAAAGGGAAATCAATTCTTGAAGCCAAATCTAAAGAAATTACTCAAGTCTTAGAAGAAATATATAGCAGAGCTAAAAAGAATCAAGAATTTCAAATAAATGATATGATACTCACAAAGGTTAATGAGCTGTTAGAAGAGGCTGCTACTAAACTAGACCCTTTGATCAACTATGGATCTCCTATTTGGATTATTTCCTACCTAGACTTGGAAAAAGAACGATTTTACCTGCCAGGTCTTTTAAAGGTTTCTGAGGCTCTAGTAAATTCAATCCACAAATTCATGGCAACTAGCCTAAATGATGAGAAGTTTTATTCTTCTGAAGATAAAGAAGCTATTGAAGACAACTTCAGAATAGCAAAACAATCTTATTTAAGACTCTCTAAATCGGCCAGAGCAGACGCCTTCCTCAATGTTTCTCTTGAAATAAAATGCATTCTGCTGAAGCTTTATCAGATTCTTTCTATTTACTTATGCAATCTCTATGATCAAAAACACTCAAAGTCTGTTGAGTCAAAACCCTCTTCCTCATCGTTGACAGAAAGAGGAATTTCCAAAAGGGAGACCTGGAATTACTTTGTTAATAAGATCTTAGACACTCTATTTGATCTTGATAAGCTCAAGAAGTTGAATGCTTTAAAAATAAATTGGAAGAGAATTGAATATTTCAGAGAAACCTTTCATCAAATTTCAATAAACTTAGAACAAAAACCCGAATATATAAAACAAATAACACACAAAAATGTTGCAGTTGGAGATTTGATTCTTGAATTCAACTCTGGAATCAATTTCAAGATTCCTTTGTACAATGAGAATCACCCTGTATATCATAGAAAGGATATTCAGCCCAAAACAAGAGAAATACTAAAAGGGATATTTGCCTTACAATTACTTTATTTGAGTAGAAAACAGAAGAAATTTTTGGCCGATTGCCGACTGGATATTCACCACTCAGAAAAAGTCAGTATTGCATTCCTATTAGAAAACGCCAGAGTTTTAGTTCAAGAAGTTTGCAAGAGAGATGAGTTTGAAGAGAAAAAACCCCAAATCAAAGTTCTTAAGAGGATTGGATTAAATTTATTTACCTTTAGAGATTTCTGTGCAACCTGTGAACTTGTTTTCTTCGGAATCATCTATGAGGACATCTTTGCAGTACTTTCAGAATATGTTCCACATTTAAGGAAGGTCCCATTGCCAAAGCCAACAATTCACAAATCAATCTCTTTTGCAATGGATAAGAGAAAGAGAGAAGCAAATGAAACAAATGCTAATCTACTGATTGACGAGGAGCTGAAACACCTCGATTCTTATTCTTTTTTCAGAGACTCAATCATTTACCATACCAACCTGTGCAAGGATTCCAACCCGAAAAGAACTTACTTTGTCTCAACTCCATCCTCAGAAATAGAATTTATCGCTTATGAGAACCAGATTGCACCAAATGAATTAAAGGTAGCTACAAGATTGAATAATGACTACATATAACAATAGCTTGAGACATAGTTATGTTCTTGAAATGATGTAGTAATTTCAGCTTATACCTATTCATAATGAAAGTATTACTGTAAGATAAAAGTGTATTATGTTATTCTATCATTATTTGCGCAATTATCTAAATTCTATTCACTTTATTTCAAAGAAAGAAAGAAAGAAAGAAAAGCAGGGAAATAACTATGTATTATTCATAAGATTAGAAGATATGGATTCTATACGAAAATTCTCAGATTATTGAGAATAAGTATAGTGTGTGTCGGACTCTCTAGTTTGTTTACATTTGATTGTTTGATGATAAACATTAGGGAGATAGTCGAGCAAGTAGCTAGTGTTCCTGCTCAAATTTATATCATAAATAGAGTATTATTAGATAAAAAAGGTTCAATGCATTTGAATAGAAATACTAATAATAGAATGATTTCAGAATTACAACCAGACATGGAAAAAGATGGAAAACGTTCACAGGCATGTAGAATATTAAAGAGTGTTAGATTTCTCATTTCCTGTAATTGTTCTGAAGTGTGGTTCATTATCCGTTGATCAAAATACCGTTTGTAACTTTTTTACATATGTCAGTTCAAAAATAATTTCCAAAAAGCTGACAAATAATCATATACGATAAAGTTAATAATTAAGTTTGAATCATGGCAGATGACCTTGTAACTGATCTCGTGAAGACGTTACTGCCTTTCGTGAAGTGGATCCTTATCGGGTTATTTGTCCTCCACTTCTTCTGTCTTTTTGATAAAAAGAAAGGAGCAAAGACATCAGATATAAAAACAAGAATGTGGAGAAAGTTTCAGTATGTGAATGCTGAACTCATTCCACATCTAGATCATGAAGAAAAGAAATCCATGGTTGAAGTTCTTAAGACGACCTTGGCAAACGCAGAGCTATTTAAGAATAAGGATAAAAGAATTTCTCATAGTGATTCACCGCGCAAAAGATCTGCTAAAAAAGTAACCTTTAATCCACAGATGGTTTCATCGCGTATCTTATACTGAAGGAACTATAGTGCTAGAGTGTAGCAGTTTCATACGATTGTTGTCTTTTTCTTTCATATCAGTAAGTTCATCTTTGACTTCATCTGCTTTTCTATCGATACGACTGTAATCTGAACTCTATAAAATTACATTCAACTCTCACTCAATATGACTATCGGTACCCATTTTCTTGTCAAAACCAACTCTCTAACGATAAACTTGAAGATTAAATTTTATGGGGGATCAAGAGAATTTATGTACATATGAAAACATCCATAACTACCGTCAATTTGATGTTAGTTCTAAGTGTGCATTTGTCCAAAAATACTGTGGCGAACAAACATCATTAATTGACAATATTTCCATATATTATTGCTTCTTTGGATCAAATATAATCTATTTCATTCTCTACTCCATTCCATACCTATTATTTTGCTTCTATTGGCTCTCATCCACAGCAGAAGAATATCTTGAGCCTGCGGTTTCAAAATTATCCAAGTTTTTGAATCTTTCAGAATCCCTAGCTGGAATAACTCTAATAGCACTCGCAAATGGAGCTCCTGATGTTATAGCTTGTTTTGTAGCTAATGAAGGGAAAGACGATAAGGGTATAACATTATCCATGGGTGCTCTCTTTGGGGCCAGCATTTTCGCTACTACAATAATTCTTGGAAGGGTGGTTTTGAACTCAGATCGCATAAAACTAGACAAAAAAGCTTTGACAAGAGACATAGGATTCTTTTTAATAGCAGATGCCTATCTATTGATCATGGGCTATTTGGGAGAAATATCGTTAATTTATGGAATTGGCTTTGTCTTTATTTACGTCATCTTTGTCTGCTACGCGATTTGGGAAGAAGTCGCCTTGAATCAGCAGGAGCTCGAAAAGGAAATTCAATTGAGCAAGATACCTTCCCTTGATGCAGTTCCAGCAGAAGTTGATTTTAACCTTTTTGATGTTGAGGACTTAAAGAATAGGATCGCTGAAGGTCAAGTGAAAACAGAGATTATTCAATCATTGGCACATTTGGAACTTAATGATAATAGAAGACGAAAACCTAGAAAACACTCAACTATTGTAGGTCGTCATGATATCAAATTATTATTAACAAAATTGAAGACAGTAACACAAAAAGAAACCTTAACTCAAGTGATTAATGTCATCGAAAAACCTTTTATGTTCATTAGAGATGTTACTGTCCCATATCTTGACTATTCCAAGTACAATAAATTAAGAGTGGCCTGCTACCCATTTCTGACAACCTTGTTCATATTCTGGAGAATAGATTTATTAGACATATGGTATAATGTACCTATGTTTTGGGCCATATTTGTCCCAGCAACTATTCTCCCAGGCCTCGTCATCTATAAACTTTTGGATATTCGGGCATTCAGAGATAATTTACAAGTCCCCTTCATATTCCTAAATTTCGTGGCTTCAATTTTATGGATACACTTTGTGGCAGAGATGCTCATGGATTATCTCGCTATTGTTCAAATCATAAGTGACTTGCCTCCTAATTTCATCGGGCTTACTATTTTAGCCTGGGGAAATTCCTCGAACGATTTCTTTGTAGATGTGGCTCTAGCAAAGAAGGGCTTAGGTATTATGGCAATGTCTGGAATCTTTGCAGGGCAATTTTTCAATCTAACAGTCGGCTTTGGATTGGTTTTGATTAAGAAGACCATTTCAGGTACTCCAATAACTTTCAATTTATTTGATGGAGAATATATGAACAATATCAATCTACTGATGGTTGTTTTTTCTATCCTAAGCTTGTTGATGACTCTAATTAATTCTTACGTGAACAGATTTGACGTCCATTACAAGTACGGTTATTATCTAGCCGCTTTCTATGTCATCTTTTTTGGTGTAATTAGCTTTGCAACCTTTTAATTAGTAGACTATATAAGAGATATAATTCATGATCAATGAAAAGAATAAAATTCAATAACTTAGAAACAAGCATCAACGAAAATATTCATGCCAATTGACTTACTTACTTTGAATACTCATAAGCATTTCGGAAACTTTAATCTTATCATTTGATCTTACAGAATTGAAAGTTGGACTATATTCCTCAGGAGGCTGTAACTCCAGAGGATTAGAGCCTAATTCATTTGTTGGTGTATAGATTCTTCCTGTTGAACGAAAAGTCTCATAGCGGGAGCTATTCCAAGACTTTTTGATTTCAAATTGCTGGGCATATGAGCTTCTAGCAGCTTTCTTCTCCTTAGATAGAGATCTAGATCTGCTTCTAGCTGATGTCATATCACCCATAAATCCTCTTTCAGTCTTTGAAGCTGAAGTTTGAGTTGCCCAAGGCTTCATTGGAGTCTCTCCAGGAGTTTTATTTCTTGGTGAATAGATCTTAGACAGATTCGAAGCCTTAGTTACAAGCTGAGGCTGGAATGTGCACTCTCTTAATTCCATCTTAACTTTATTGTTCTGCATTTGCTCAATCTTATTATTCCTAGCGGAGAGCCATATTGCCTGTCTCTCATAGATTGGCATTTCTTCCCAAGCTCTATCTTCTATTTCATAGCCTTCAGCTTGACCATATTGGTTTTCATCTCTATCTCTTATGATAAGAGAATCTTCGTTAACTTCAATAAACTTGGATTGTCTGAGTCTTAGAGATTGCATCAAGCTCTCTTGAGATATTCTGGTATCTGATGGGCTCTTTGCTCTAATTTGAACAGGAGAGGAATTGGATTCTTGAGGTTTAGATTGCAATTGGTTCAAAATTGAAAGATCTGTACCATGGGTGTTGGCAGTGGCTTGAGAAGAGTTGGGCTTGTGGTTAGCTGGCTTCAATAGTTCTTGATTTGTTCCGAAGGTAAGAGTTCTAGTCACTCGCGCAGAGTTCTGTGAGGTTTTGGGATTTTGAGATTTCTTAGTTTGGTTCAACATATTTCCATTCTTTATTTGCTTGAGATTCTGTTCGATAATTTCCAATCTTTGAATATCATCAAATTCAGATCCATCTGTGGCTCTGCTAGTTGATTTATCATTTTTGGCCAAAGAGCGTGACAAAATCAGATTAGAGGGAGAGTATTGGCTGCCAGTGCTTCTACTTGTTATTTGAAGAAGAATATGCTTGGGACTATTAATTTTTTCCAAGAGCTGACTTCTGTTTGTTGAAGGGGCATTAGACTTAGGGCTTGGGAGAGCCTCAGTTGGGTTCTTTATCTGTGGTCTATTCTTGTTCATTACCGAGGTATTCTTGGAATCAACCTTCATAGACTCTCTGACTGAAGCTGGGTCTCTTTTGGTATATAATACACTATGGCCTGGGTTAGAGTCTGTGTTCTTGCTCATTCTAGACTTTTAGAGATTCAATTTCCATTATTATTACCTTCCATAGATTGAGCTTGGAGCATTGGAAATCCTTAACTGATCTTCAGAGTGCTCTCCTTTGTCTTCTTCGAGTTTATCCTCACCTTCCAATAATTTGCCATTATCCTCTTTCTTGTCACCATCAAGTTCTAAAATTGGTGTATCATTTTCTCTTTGTCTTTGGTTTGAAATAGCTCTTGGTTGTGTCTGTTAATTAATGCAACAAATTCTTAGATTACCTCTCCATTTTGGTGGGCTGGTCCTTGTTGTTGCTGTTGCTCAGATTGTGCGACGCTCATCTGACTCTAAAACATTGGTGGACAAAATGGGAAAAGTTACTGGAAGATTAGATTTAGATAGTACTATTCTTTCTAGGAGTTCTTTTTCTTCATTATACTTTTTGCTGTTTTTCAAAATCATTTTGGAATTCTTAGAGATGCTAGGAGCATTTCTCATCTCCTTTTTAGTTTGTTTATCCTTTTCTTCTCTAAGCTCTCTAAGGCGGCTCTATTTATATTATTACATTTACATTAAAGATCTACTTCTCTTTCCGCGTTCTTTTTTAACAAACGATCCTCAATAGGGATTTTCGCATTAGCATTTCTGCTTGACTGGGGCATGAGTGCCTGCTTTATCTGAGCAGCAAGCGATCTCTCAGGCTCAGCTCTAGTAGTTACTATTCCATTATCTAATGCGTCATAGTCAACTCTAGGACTGATATCTCTTAATTCAGGCTTAGCGTTAGCATCCTCTGGACCTCTTCCAGTAGATATAGGCTGGTCAGTGTTCTTTCTTTGTGCAGTGAGTAGTGGCTTTGAGGGGGTGCCGCCTACGGACATAAATCCTCTGCTTGAGGAGAGATTTCCTTGATCCTGGAAGGCACCTTTGGGAGATTGCATGGAGGAGGTTACATTAATATCTTGATGTACAATAGGTGAGGCTAAAATTATTACTTTGTTGCTTGTAAATCTTACGAAGACGTCTGTTAAGTTTCTCCCTCATTTCAATGATATATTCTTTTGTTAATCTGGGGTTAGAATTGTTAATGCTTTCTAAAGTGTCATTTATCGGTTTCATTGCTTTCTTTTTTCTATGTTCCTCGAGCATCTGAGTAATTTTGCTAATATGCTTTGAGCTCTCTTTGATTATAGGGTCCATAGATTGTTGGTCTCCCTCAGTTATATTAAGAGAACTCTCAGTCTTGTGAGAATTATAATTTTGCAGGTTGGCCATGTTAGAAGAATTCTGAGAAGAGTTGTGAACAATTCTAAAATTCTTGTAAGACTCAAAATTATCCTCTTTATTGGGCTGTGAGAAGCCATACATTTCTTTTCTCAGTGCCTTATTGTCACTATCACTTCTATAAATTGAATTGGGCTGATCAGAGCCTTTGGGAGTCCTATCATCAAGATTTTCATCGACTGCTTTTCTATCGGCATCATCGGGTTGTTCGTTCTGTGGATAACTCTCATTAGAAGCACCATTGTTCTCATGAATATCTATTTTTCTTTGATCTAAACTTTAAGCATTCAAGAATTAGAATTCTTTACAGGGCTCAGGATCTCTAGTGTATCCTGAATATTCTGAAGGCATCATTCTTGGCCTCTGCTCATTTTCATAACTGGCTTCGTCCATATTCATTTAAAAAATGTTTTGTTTATTGAGAATAAGCAATTTTAAAATTACACAGGAAATAAAAATAAAGATCCCAACATCATATTGCCCTAAAATGCAGCTACCATTTGTTTGAAAACTGTTGAGTATTGGATATATATCCTTGACATTTTACCCCAGCGGTATCCATATTATTTTATGGGAGATCCTGAAATCCTCCTACATATGAACTATATATGAATCTGACTTCAAATACAAAGATGTCTAAACTGAAACCTAAAATTTGTATCGTTTTAATATCATTTTAGAATTAAGACTTTGGCAATACAAGTACCTTATGGATTAACGGCTAGATTTTGAAAATTGTTGAGATAAGTTGACTAGGTTCTTGTAAATTTTTCTTCTGTGTGTTAGTCTTTGGAGGAGGGGGTTGATATCTACAACTTAAAACTGGCTCGAACTTTGAAAATTTGAATTTTAACAAACTAGTTTTTCAAATTAGATTCACGATAAAATTAAACTTACATGTCTCTCGAAGCCTCTGAACGTTTTGAATCCTCTAGATTGAAGACAAATCAATATGATAGTCTTCTTAAATCGCCCGACACTCACACCTTAGCTTCTCAGTACAGAAGCTACTCAGGGAGTGTTCTTAAGACCAAGGAGTAAGTGAATTGATATGTTTTTAACAATCTCAGTGACAAATTGACTGAGTCTGCTTTGGCAGCAACCACCAGAATTCCTGGAAGTGTCCAAAAAAGAACTCATGCCACTACTGAGGCCTCAAGTCCTAAGGCATCCTTCTTGAGAACGGCCGAATCTCGTGTTAGCAGACACTTGGGTACTGCTGGAAAGGAATACACCCCCAGAAGGATCCACTTTTACAGTGACTACTTGAAGGACTATGATCCCACCCCTGCTATGCCTAAGTATCTTTCTCCAGTTTCTAAAGAACTCAAGAGAGAAATTTTGGAGACAAATTACAGACATACTGGGGATGAGGATCCATTCAGAACCAAGCTTACATCAGGTATTGGGGTCAGACCTGCTACTGAAAGAAGTGTTGATAAAAGAGATAAAGTAAGAGGAGAATCTGACTACGTCTCTAAGAGATTGAGCCCTGGAGTCACCCCAGATCGCGCTGCTGAGGGGTCATACAAGGGTTACAACGATAGCAAGGAACATAAAGTCAGAAGTATCAGAAAAGATGAAATTAGAAGCAAATTATCTAAGCTCTCCGAAAAATTATATTCTCCTATCAAGTCCAATCAACAAGATACTTCCAGAATCGATCTTCCCGATACTTCTGCCATCACTTCTCTTGAACCCAGAGACATCAAAACCAGAAGAGAACCCTCTGTCTCATTCTTGACTGGGTAATGACTATCTTTTTTTTTTAATTTTTAGTGACAGATCATATCTCAGAGCCGATCAAAGCCAAATTGGAGTTAGTAGATACGATCCCATTGATACCAGACCCAGACTCGAATCTCAACAGTTTGACACTACTGCTGCTAGCTTAAAAGAACAAGTAACATCTTTTTGCTATAATCTGAATTATATAGCTTCAAAGCATAGAAAAGAGACACGAAGAACAAGTTAGAAAGCTCAGAGACGAGTTGAGAGAAGCTAAGGAGGCTTTATATAAAGAAAGAAGCGAAAACACTACCAGAGCTAACAACGAGATTAGAACCCTTAATGATAGAGTATAGGGAAAACTATCTCCATCTGATTATCGTTAGATTAAGGAACTCGAAAGAAACCTTCAACAAGAAGTAGAGAAGGCTCAGCTTCAAGAGCAAAAACTCGAACAAAATAAGATTTACTATGAGAAGAAAATCAATGAATTGAAAGAGGAAGCCAATAAGATCAGAGAAGAGAAAGACAAGAAAATCCAAGAATTGAATAACTTGTTGAAGACTCAAAACAAGAACCATAGAGATGCTCTTAACCAAATGAAGAGCGAAAATGAAGCCTTCCTTCACAAGTATTAAATAGAATTATTATTCCTTAACTAAATAGGATGAAGGAAGAAAACAACTTCTTGTTGAAGGATCTTGCTACTCAACTTGAAAAGAAGAATGCTGAAATTGAAAGATTGAAGAAAGAAAAGACTGAAAGTGTTAACAGCCTTACCAACAAGACCGCCAACTTGCAAGATGTTATTAGAAACCTTCAAGATATGAATGATCAACGTAAGTTGTTGAGAGATCTATTTTGATGTGTTAGTCAAGGTTACTATTGAACAAAAGAATACCGAAATTCAAAAATTGAACAAAAAGGTCAATGAGGCTAAGAAGGAATTTGCTGGAATCAAGAATGAAGTTGAGTTGCTTGAAAGAGAAAAGTCTAGATTGGCTGAAGAAAATGTAAGTGCTATTTGTTAAATTTGTTAATAGGTTAGGAAAAGTTGAAGTCTAAGGTTAGTCGCCTTGATCACATAGTGTAAAAATTATGAAAACCTAATTTTCTAATTGTTTAGTTCAGCTACTTCTCCCCAAAAAGGCTCCCCTTATAAGGGCTCTCCTTTGAGGTCTAAATATTATTAGTTGTGCATCTTCTATATCATAATTTTATTTTATTTTTGTCAACATCAATTATGATTGAAAGACTTGAATTAATAAAGTCAGAGGCTAACACCCCAAAGCATACGAAAACTTTGAGTAATGCAAAAGCTCTAAGATTAAACGATTTATACCCCCAACACTTTAAAAATTTGCCTTCATTTCCAAAATCAGCATCATCTTCGGTTGCAGAATTAAAGTCAATCCTCGGGATGAATAGGACCATTAGCAGTTTCAAGACACCATCTAAAGGATTCGTTTCAGAGTAAGTTTTTAGGTGAATTTCACCAACATTTCTAGGAAAAGGAATAATTCTCCTCTAAAGGAGTAACAATATAGCAAATTTGAATAAAAATCTAGAGCAAGCGCAAAAAGCCTTATTCCCAATAGTGTCGGTCACAGTAGACAAAGCTCCACAGACTCAAGGTCCAGAGTCAGCAAAAGTCGATACATTAACATGAGTGGAACTTCAAATTTATTATTTTTGGGCTCCGAAAAGAGAATGAGCAAGGAAGAAATTAGCCCTGATAAAGAGCTCTCTATCAGTACTAAGAATTCGATCACTAAAGGGTTCTCTAAGGATCTAAATTTGGATAATATAGTATCGATAATAATCTTGTATCTCATTTATTAATAGCTGACTATTGTCAAATACACCAAAAAAGTCAGAGAAGTGATCCAAAATTCAGTAGCTGAGCCAACTTTCAGAAAAGCAAAGATGTGCCACAAACTTCTCTTTCTGCTTAGCCGGTACTTGAATTTTTCCTCAAGTTAATTTCTCAGTGAAGAAGGAAAATATCAAGAAGACATGGCACTGATTGAAAAAGAGATATATCAATCCATATTCTGTACATCCAGAGAAATTATTGAGAAAGTTCAAGAAGTATCTGGGAAAGGTATATCTTAAGTATTTATTCTAAAAGAGTAGTCTTAAAATCTAATCTTATGAATTCAGTCCCTTACTTCGATCTTGTCAAAAGTCTGTTACAGCACTTCGATGAGTATAAAAAAAACAATGAAAAAGAACTTGAGTTAAGGGATGCAAGAATTGAATATTTGGAAAAAGAGGTCATCAAACAGGAGGAACTCCGTAAACAGATTATCCAAGAAAGAGAGCAAACGATCCAAGAAAATAAGCAAGCATATGAGAAACTTGTTAGAAATCTTCAACAAAGTGTAAGTATAATCCTTCATTTGTTAATTTCAGCTTCATAAATTAAAAGCAGAAAAAGAAAAAATGCATGAAGAGTTCTTAGATATCAAACAAAATATAGAAAGCATTCAAGGGGCTAGTGAGCAAGCAATAATGTCGGAATATATTGATCACATCAAGCAACTAGCTACCAAAAATCTTGATATTGAAGAAGTAGTGACTCATCACTTCTCGTTTATAATTTAGAAATTAAATACGCAATCAGAAAGTCTAGGACAATTGAAGAAAAGCTATCTGGAAGTTATTGAAGCATATAAAAAGGCCGTGATCAAGCTTAAATTTTCGAAGGAACAAATTTATAAAATGGAACAGCAGATTAGAGATTTGGGAGCAGAGAATGCTCGCCTTTCGGTTAGAGCTGCAGCAGGGTTTGAACAGCTCACTCCAAGACCGATAATCCTTCCTGTAAGAAAAATTATTTTGAGATTTGAGAGAATAGATTTTGGATTTCTTTGGTGTTAAGGCTGCGAAATACGAAAGTACGAGAGAACAAGTAGAAAGAGTGAATAAGATAATCCAAGAGAGAAAGCCAACTTTGAGTTATTCTCTTGATAAAAAACATTCTTTTGCAAAATAATTATTTCAAATACTTTGTGATTAACAAGGTCAAAATCTCTTACTTTCTTTTAATGTAGTGCAAATTTACAAGAAATTAATATTTGTGTAGACTATATATTCATGCTAATAAAAGAAATTATCTAAGTTTCACAATTGCAATAGACCCACACATTACAGCTATGGTTCCAATAATACTCCAGAATAATGGTGTGCTTCCAAAGATAACAATATCAAATAAATAAGCTAAAGGTAATTGTCCATAACTCAATATAACTGGAGTATTAGAGGTCTTTTCTGATTTCTGTATACTCTTCATCAAGAAAAATTGTCCTCCAAAATACAAGAATGTCATTATAATAATATGAAGCCATTCATCAGCGCTGGGAGCCCTCCATCCAGTAATCAATGAAACTATTCCCGAGAAAGCAAAATTAATTATAGTTCCGAAAATCATGACGACAATGGGATGAAGTCCAGTTGTCATGGCCTTTACAATCATAGTGTTTCCCGCATTGAAAAATGAGTGAATTAAGCAAGCTATAACTCCAAAGAATCTGTTCTGATTATCAGCTATTTGTTCCTGAGTGTCATCACTAGAATTAAAGTCTGGTCTCATTATACACAAAACGCCTAACGCAATTAAAGCAACAAAGTAGAGTTCATTGGGTCTAAAATCTTGACCAAATATAACCCATGAGAAAAGCCCTAGCCACATTGGAGTGGTAAAGCTCACAGTGACAGCTTCAGACAAATCCAGACTGTAAATACCGTAAATGTATGTGACAGCAACAAAAAAGCCTGTGCAAATAAGAATTAGAATATACTTCTTATTCTTTTTATCGTCTATGTTCAAATTGGGGCTGAACTTATTGACATAGACGTAAAGCAGAATGAAAGTCATGATTGATCTCAAAAACACTAATTCAAAGACAGGCAAATTTGAACAGAGTTTCACAAATAAGGCATTTAACGACATGAAGGTCACTGATGCAATCATGTAGTACAATCCAATCTTGTCAGGGTAATTTATTTCGAGTTGTTCGAGAAATGTTAGTTTGACAGGACCCACCATTTCTAGATCGAACTCCGATCTTCGGAAATTAACTGAGGAGTGCCTATCAAACTTGGTAGTAAGGGGTATTTCAAGTCCGTTGTTATTTGATGTCATTTGTTGAAAAGTTTCTTAGGACCTTAAAAAAGAGATAATTTTGATTTTAGTAATGTATTTTGTTTTCTATTTTTAAAGAGGCCTGAAAAAATCCGATATAGATATTAGATTTTCCTGCCAGAAATGGATGATACACTAAAACAACGATTATTGAATACTATTCACAAAAGTCTGGAAAGACTTGTTTATTCTATCTCTAGCTTTAATCTTGCATTCTTCCATAGTGATGGGTTCTCCACCGCTATTCTTAAAACATTCTCCAATTTTGAACTGGTCAAATGTTATTCTCCATTCCAACTTCTTTTCTTCTTTGCTGACCTTCTTCATTGGGTCCATCATACAGTTGACAAACTTTTCACAGTCATCCTTTGCCTTTGCGAAGCATTTATTTTGAAGTTCAACAAGTCTTTCAAGAATAACGGAGTCCTTAGAAGCTATAAGTTTCTCAACTTCAGGAATGAATGACTCTAGTTCCTTTTCCCAATTCATTTCTTGAATAGATATTTTAATTAATTTTATGCCCAGAGTTGGATTTTTCCTAAAAGTTCATCTAGGACAACTTATATTACACGACTATTGAGAACAGATATCAAATTAAAAACACGAAAGGGGAAAAAAGAGGAAAACTAAATTTCCATCTTATCCAAATAATCACGTAGTTGGGAATATTTGGCTCCGTATTGGTGGTCTGGAGTACGATTATAATTATAATTCCTGTAGGTATCATTAATTCCTTCCTATCCAAATAAAGAAAAGAAATTATTCAATTACCTCTGTATGTATCCTGTTTGGACTCTTTCTTAGAGCATAATAAGCTTTTTTCATTTCCCTTGTTTGAGGAGATTTGGGATGTTGAGCCTGTGAGGATCTCCTGGAAGGACTTTTCATTGAGTCTCTTGGAGTTCCTTTGATGGGGCTTTTGATAACGCTTCTCAAAGGACTATATGAAGTCTCAACAATGTTTCCTGGATAATGGAAGTTAAATTCTTGGGGGACTGTAATCTGGTTTTTCCATCCACTTCCTAACCACTTAGAACTTGGGATTGATCATATACCTGAATGTTTAGACAGTTTGGCATTCAATTCCCTTTTTCTTCTATTGACGAGATCCACTCTTTCATAATATTGATCAAGACCTCTGATGTAAATGTGAGAATTGTCACTGAGGTTGACAGCTGACATAGAGGGAGCCAACTTGTTGGCTGGTAATGGAGTCTTAGAGCTTAAACATAGTATTACTTTCAATTACTGTCTGAGGCTTGAAAGTACATTCTTCTAATTCTTTTGAGACTTGCATTTCTCTTTCCTTGGAAATCTTCTTCTCTTTTCTTTCCTGCCATTTATGTGCTCTTTCTGCGAAATTTCCTTTATATTCTCTAAATTTTTAGCAAAACTTTATAAACTCTTATACCTATGGCTATAAGCTCCAGATTTATTTATATTGGGGTGGAAGGTGCACTGATCCATCTCCAATTCTTGTCTTTCCCTTTCGAGCTTCTTCAACTGGTGATCAATATGATATTTATCTTTCTTTAAAAGTTAGCCAGTTTTTCTTCCTATAATTACCATAAGATAAAGTTGATCCCATCTATGAAGACGATCATCACCAAATAGTTGTTGCCTGAAGTTCTCATCAAGAATTTCAGACACTTTATTGATCTTTGGTCTGAACAATAACTCTGTTTCGGCCTTTTCTATCAATTCAGCCTTTTTAGCCTCTTTGATTTTATGGATGTTCGTATTCATGACTCTGTCTAAAGGATCACCCTATGCTATTACTCTTGAAAATAAAATTATTCTACAAGCCTTGCAGCAATTTCTTGAGATTTCCTGCTGATTTGGGGATGGAAAGTTGCATTCTTAGAAGCCAAATAAAATTTTTCTATCCGATTAGATGAAAAATAAATAGACTTACCTGGTGTGAGTTGTCTAATCGCAGAATAATCCTTATCTCCACGTCCCGAAAATAAAAACTCTAAAACTTCTGTAGGTGAGGATGGTCTATTAGGAGAAAATTTAGGCGAGTGCGAGTTCTTGTTTGTAGAAGGAGATCTGCTACTTCTACTTTTTTCTTGAGCAACCCTTTTCATTGGGCTTCTAGAGTTGCTTTCTCTTCTAGTGTTTGGGTTGCCTACATTTCTCTCTTCTTCTTCCTCAGTTATTTCTTCTTGTTTCAGAAAATCTGAAACAGGTCCAGTTTTACTCGAACTCATTCTTGGAGTGCTGAATTTAGAGAAGCCATTGATAGGAGAACTAGCTCTTCTGGGTGAGGATCTTTGTGAAACATTCCTCGAAGTATTTATATTAGGAGACAAGTTCTTTCCCAGAGAGTGGTTTCTTCTGTTAGCTTTCTCTTTGGCCTTCTTTTCCTCCATCTCTTGGAGTTTTTTCATTCTTTCTTCTTTTTGTTTTCCCAATAGTAATAATCTATCCTCAATCTAAAAATGATCAGGAACGAGGAATTATATTATTACTCTCATGCCCGATGAATTTCTCTTCTCATGGCTTGTATTAGGCTTTTTATGGTGTTCTTCAACATAATCTTCAACCAGTTGATAATTTGATGTTCCGTGTGCCTTGGGCTCGCCAAAATTTCCCGAATTATGATCATACTTATTATCCTGTCTTGCAGATAATGGTGTCTAAGCTGTTAATTTTCCTCTAGAATGTGTACTCTTGAAAAGGTTTCGACTAATGGAGGATTTATTTCTCCTACTGATTGTTTATTGGGGGTTGCCAATTTCCTGGCTGACTGCGGAGGCTTTCTGGCATTCTCTTTATCAACAGGAGGGTTATCTTTAGTAGAACTGCCATGTAACAACATATTGTCAGATGGCAGTTGTGCAATATCCATAAAAGGAGAATTGCTCTGTTTGCGAGATGACCCTATGTCTGAATATCCTTAAAGGTCAAACTTGTGTTGATAATTGATAATACCTCTTTTTATGGGGGAATAGGGGTCTGATTTAGTAGCGGACTTAGATGTCGTTGATTGTTGCGCAGAATTTTTAGAAAGTTCATTTAAGTTCTCAAGCTCTAAGATGTGAGTGGAGCAGATTGGAGAGTACCTTTCAAGGCTTTTTCTATTTCAGAGTCTAGAATGCTAAGCTGTTGCTTGTGCTCGTGAATATCAATTTTATCGTTGTCCTTCCCGTTCATCTCATTTAAATTTATAGCTGATAAATTCATATATTATACGTTTAGAGTTATAATCAGGCGGATTTTTCATATCAATCTACAAGAAAATAGGGCACCTATCCTATAGATCGAACTATCATACAATATTTAGGTAGCCATATATTCTAATTTAAAAATCATCTCCAAGTGGAAAACCGCAGATTTGGCTCATAGGCTTGAAAATATGCATCTTCCATCCCTCAATGAGCTTATCAATACCCTGGTCCTTAGGGATTCCAGTTTGCTTTATCTTCAAAACGCAACCATCCTATTGTAGTCAGACTAAAACTGTATTTTGTTACTTCATTGGAGTCGAAAACAATTTCAACTACAGAAAAGTCTTTCCATTCTTGGAATTTCCAGTTCCACTTGATTCTCTTATTGGCTTCCTAAGAATTATAGCTCTTTTCGGCTGGAAAATTACCAATTCCAGATTCTTTCCTTGAATCTTTCCTCCATAGAGTTCAAATTCTCCATCCACTTTAGGCTCCATCTTGGCAGGGGTTCTAGTGAACTTGGTAAGCTCCCTAGCCAGTTAGAAATACACAGTACTCATTTTTACATAGGGTCCAACAAGGCTTCATAGATAACTTTGGCTGGGACCTCGAAGGGGACTTCAAATTCGGCAGTTTGGCTCATTCTAGAAAAGGATATGTTTTATTTCAAAAATAGATGAAAAATTATTAAATTAACTAAGGTCATAACTAAATGATTGAAAGTGAAAAGCATTCTTTTGTTAGTTCAGTTATCCGTGAGATTTAAAGACTCTTTGACTTACCAGATAGGATGCGGAATAGCTGGAGGATGTGCTTCTATAGTAACAGACACAATTTATTTCCCATTGGACTCAATAAAGACAAGATTACAAGTATTTCTTTTCAAATCTGTCCTAATTCGATTAGGCAAGTGGCAAAAATGTAGACTATACCAAGCAAGCAATGAACATCAGTAAACTTAAGGTATGTACAATGTTGCTAGTGAATAATTTGCAGGGCCTCATTCCCAATCTCCTATCTTCTTTCCCAGGGGCATTTGGTTTCTTCTTTTCATACGAATTCACCAAGAAGTTTGCTACAAAGAGTAATAGATTTAGAAAATAGTCTTATTCTATTTAGAGCTTGGCTTAGAGGATGGACCATACACCCATTTGTGCGCCGCAGCAGCCGGAGAAACAACCTCTGCTCTTATCAGGTGAGTTTGAACGAAAGAGCAATACTGATTATATAAGGAATCCTTTTGAAGTCATAAAACAGCAAATGCAAATTGGTTTAGGAAAAACAACTAAAGAAACCGCTCAATATATCTTTAACGCCAAGGGTATAAGAGGTAATTTTCAACTAAAGCGTTCCTAATTCATAAGGATTTTATGCAGGTATAGATTCACTAATCCTGAGAGAAATTCCCTTCAGTTGCATACAATTTCCAATTTACGAATTTTTCAAGAAGAGATCTCGTGAAAAGAATAATGGTGGAGAACTGACATACCTCCAGAATGCTCAAAATGGAGCTATGTCAGGGTCTATTGGTAAACGATTAACCAATTTTTTGTCTTATAGCCTGTAGCGGGTTTATTAACCACTCCAATTGATGTTGCAAAGACAAAGTTAATGACACAGAGAGATAACCACTATAAAAACCTTCCTGATGCTCTAATCAAAATTACAAAAGAAGAAGGATTCTTGAAATTGTTTAGTGCTGCTCATATCAGATTATTCAACTTGGCCTTCGGAGGAATTGTCTTCTTTAGTTCATATGAGTATTTCAAGGGAAAACTTTTGAGTGCTTTACACTAATTCTGAAAAATGGCTGTTTACATTGTTTACAAAATTTCTTGTATCTGACAGTGACGCAATGTTTAGTAAAACTGTTGATAGATATTGTATGTCTAGTAAAAATTACAGTAAATCTAAACAAGAACAAAAAGGATTGGATTCAACACTACCCAACCCCGAAATAAATAAGAAGTAAGATCGTACAAGTACAAGAAACGTGCACGTGTATGACCTTGCGTTTCTAAGCTTCTGCACATCATTTTAACAGCTTAATTGGTATATTGAAAAGAGTTTTTGACCTCACTTTTTCTATAAAGATCAATTTGTTTTCCTCTTATTTGCATCCGCAAATTGCTGAGCAACAGTAGACAGCACTTGCTTTTTATTTGCGACAGTGGGCTACTCTATTTAAAAAAGATTACGAAAAATTACGTCAAATTCAAATTTAACCTTCTTTTCAGTTTTAAACAAGGTGAATCCCACATCGTTCATTTCCTCTATATCTTCCATGATCGCTGTTTCTTGACTATCACAATTACTTCCTGATTGAGTATCAGTAGCCTAAAAACTAAGCCATAATAAAATTGGTCTACTCTTCTTTTCTGGTTAACACTATTTTTGGGGTTTTCGTAAGGATAGTTATCTCTTTGTTTCTTTAGTGATGCTTTGCTATGCCTGCTTCTCCTCTTAAGACATTCTTGAACTTTTAATAAATATTGACTTCGTGGCTTGCATCTAAGTATAAGGAGTTGAGAAAGTATGCTTTTATCTTCATGTCTTTGACTGCTGGAGGTTGTTGATGGAGTTGCACCTTGGGAGCTTTGAGTAGAGTCTTTCTCCTTGAAGCTTAGTGATCTACTATTTTCAACATCCATTTTGTTGAGATTGAGTGCTTGTGTTTGTTGAGAAAGTTGATAGAAGGCTAACTCTTCGGATTCTTCAAGTTCGTCTATTGGCTGGTAAATCTCTTTGGGATCGGGCCTTGTCTCGAAGGACACATTTTGGGAAATTTTTGTCTCTTCTTTGTACTTTATTCCCTCTATGTCGTCCTTAATGAAGATATTTTTTGAAGATACCTGGTGGAGTTTCACCCCATTCAAGACACTCAATTCTTTTCTGTATTATTTCTCCTCTTGTTTGTGTGTTTAGTATCAAAGTGTCGGAGCTCATTGCGCTAAATCCAAATTTTTTTTGTAATAAAACTTAGTAAACAGTACAATTTATTGAGCACTCCAAATCTAACAAAGGAAATGTCAAATTCAAAGTCTTTAATATGGCTTTCGTGAAGATGGCGTGGCCGAGCGGTCTAAGGCGCTAGTTTAAGGCACTAGTCGGAAACGTCGTGGGTTCGAATCCCACCGTCATCATATCTTTTTCTTTTTAAAGCACTGTATTAAAAAAAATAACAAAAGTTCTGAGGAACTTTCGTACTCTGCATTTCAGGAAGATGGCGTGGCCGAGCGGTCTAAGGCGCTAGTTTAAGGCACTAGTCGGAAACGTCGTGGGTTCGAATCCCACCGTCATCATATTTTTTTCATTTTTATTCATAGTTCGAGTCTTATCATGTTATTTACTTTTTCTTGAAAGAAAGACTCGAATTATCGTCCTTTATTGAGGGAAAAAGACCAAAAAATCATTTTTTCATTTGCAATGAAGTGCTAAAAATGAAAAAATATGATGACGGTGGGATTCGAACCCACGACGTTTCCGACTAGTGCCTTAAACTAGCGCCTTAGACCGCTCGGCCACGCCATCT
>Ga0065720_1002947_pt1 | contig 52661 bp, 49 predicted proteins | sample Thericmetagenome_FD_59107 | JGI IMG/M metagenome (GOLD analysis project Ga0065720, IMG submission 59107) | Thermophilic microbial communities from the Joint Bioenergy Institute, California, USA of rice/straw/compost enrichment - eDNA_2 v2... | ecosystem: Engineered > Solid waste > Grass >... | reverse complement strand
CGCCAGCCGGTACCGGCGGGCGTTGGACGCGTTGAGCAGCCGCAACCGGTAACGAGCAGCGTCGACCTCGTGGAACGGCCACGGCGCCCCGTTGACCAGCACGACGTCGCCGAGCACGCCGGCCATCCACCGCTCGTCCACCCCGGGCACTCGCCGCATGCCCTGGTCGAGCGCCGGGTAGAGGAACGATCCGTCCGCGGCGAACGAGCGGTCGCAGATCATCAGCGGCAGCTCGCGGTCGCCGCGCGGCAGCGGCAGCGCGTCCTCGACGTCGTCGCGGACGATGTGCATGCCGGCGAGGCCCCGGTAGACGGCCGGGCCGGTGAAGTCCATGCGGTGGTCGTGGTACCAGAGCTGGGCCGCGCGCTGCGTCATCGGGTAGCGGTGCGCCCGCTCTCCCGCCACGACGTCGCCGGCCATCCCGTGGTGGAGCCACGCCGTCCCGCGGTCGCCGANGGGCAGGGTCAGGTCGAGCGGCCAGCCGTCGCTGTCGGCCGGCGTGTGTCCGCCGTGCAGGTGCACCACCGACGGGACGGGCAGCTCGTTGCGGTGGTGCACGACGATCGGCCGGCCGCTGCGCGCCTCGAACGTGGGACCCGGGAAGATCCCGTCGTAACCGAGCACCGGGGTGCGCAGACCCGGCAGGATCTCCAGCTCGGCGGCCCGCTGGGTGATCTGGTAGACGTCCGCGCCGCCCACCGTCCCGATCGGTCGGGCGACCGGCGGGATCGGCAACGGCACCTGGTACGGGGGCGGCAGCGGCGCCCCACCGGCGAGGTGCACGCCGGTGTTCCACCGCTTCCCGCCGCACGCCACGAGCCCGGCGCCGGCGACCGCGCCGCCGAGCAGGCCGAGGAACCCGCGCCGCGAGAGCCCGCTCACGACCGCCTCCGCGCCGCGGCCGGCGTCCACACCCAGATCACGGCCAGCACCGACAGCGTCGTGATCGCGACCCCGAGCGGCACGTGGAGCTGCAGCTCGCGCGCGTAGCCGAACCCGATCTGGAACCCGACCAGCAGGAACACCCCGACGGCGGCGAACGGCACCCACCACCGCCGGGCGGCGAGCCCGTACCCGATCGCCGTGCCGATGAGCAGCAGGTCCCAGGCGGCCAGGGTGCTGCCGACCACGCCGTGCGCGGTGATCGCGTCGAGATCGCCGGTGAGGAACAGCCCGGCGAACACGGGCTGACCCGCCGCAGCGACCAGGTGCACGGTCAGCACCGCACGCAGCAGCCACAAGCTGAGGCGCGGCCGGCGCACCACGGGCGGTGTCATCGTCTCCACGGACGCCGACGCTATAGGTAGCGTGCCTACATATCATCAGGGGAAAACCCTGATCGTGACCCGGATGTGCGGGCCCGTCCCGTAGGTAGGATCGCTACACGTGAAGCCCGACGCCGTCCGCGGCCACCTCGACGGCCTCATCCTCGCCGTGCTGGAGAGCGGGCCGCTGCACGGCTACGCGATCATCGAGGCGCTGCAGGCCCGCAGCGGCGGTGCGCTCGACCTGCCCACCGGTACCGTCTACCCCGCCCTGCGCCGGCTGGAACGCGCCGCGCTGGTCTCCGGCGCCTGGAGCACCGTCGGCGGCCGGCAGCGCCGCACCTACACCCTCACCCGCGCCGGACGGCACGCGCTGGCCCGCCAGCGCGCCGAGTGGGCCGAGTTCTCCTCCGTCGTCGACGCCGTCCTGCGTCCGCGCACCATCCCGGAGGCAGCGTCGTGATGACCACCATCGACGCCTACGTGTCCGAACTGGGCCGTGCTGTTCACGGCCCCGCCCGGGTTCGCCGCAGCATGCTGCGCGAGGTGCACGACGGCCTCGTCGACGCCGTGGAGGCCTACGAGGAGAGCGGCCTGGATCCCGACACGGCGCAGGCCCGCGCGGTCGCCGACTTCGGCTCGGTCGCCGAGCTCGCCGAGCTCTACCAGGCCGAGCTGACCGCCCGCCGCGGCCGCGTCACCGCGCTCTACGTGGCGATCGTGTTCCCCGCGATGATGCTGGGCTGGGACCTGCTGTGGCGGGCAGGCATGAGCTGGGGCCCGCCGCCCGGTCCCGAGCAGGTGGAACGGGTCCGCAGCCTGGCGACGCTGGTCGACATCGTCACGGTGGCCGCGACCGGCGCGGCGCTGGCCCTCTTCGGCCTCACCTTCCTGCGCAGCGCCGCGCCCCGGGTGCTCACCGCGCTCGCCGGCGTGACCGCGGCCGTCGGCGCGCTCGGCACCGGCGGCCTGTCGGTGTGGATGAACGTGGCGTGGATGAACGTGGCGTGGATGGACGTGGTGTCGATGACCGTGGTGGGCGACCCGGCCACGGCCACGGCGGACTCGACGCCGGGTCCGGCGATGCTCGCCTACTCGGTGAGCGGTGCACTGCTGCTGGCCACCCTCGGCGTCGCCGCCGGCGCGCTCCGCACGGCGATCTCCGGGGACCCTGCCCGCAGCCGGCGGGGTCGGCCTCGCTCAGCGCCCGCCGACGCCACCGGCTACCGCTGACGCGCGAGCCCGGCGCGCACCGCGATCCGGCGGACCAGCGCGGTGCGCGCTGCCCGCCGATCCACCGCCTGCGCAGCGCAGAGCAGCGCGAGACGGAGATCGAGGTCCGGGCGGTCCAGAAGCAGCGGCTGCGGGAGGTCGCCGCCTCGCGCGCCGGCGGAGGGACCAGGGCACGGGGGGCGGGTGAGGTCGACTCGCCCACCTCCCCGTGGTGCTCAGAGCAACCCGTTGGCCGTGAGCCAGTCCTTGGCCACCGTGTCGAGGCTCGGCTTCGCGTCCGAACTGGCCTCGGCGTTGAGCGCGGTGAGGCCCTCGGTGGTCAGCTTCGCCGACACCGCGTTGAGCACCTGCTTGACCTGATCCGTCGCCTTCGCCTTGTTGATCAGCGGAACGACGTTCTGCGCCGCGAAGTTGCTCTGCGGGTCCTCCAGCACGACGAAGTCGTTGGCCGGGATCGCCGCGTCGGTGGTGAAGATGTCGGCCGCCTGGACCTCACCGCGCTTCAGCGCGCCGACGGTGAGCGGGCCACCGGCGTCGAGCGACTTGTACTCCTTGAACGAGCAGTTGTACCTCTCCTTCAGCCCCGGCAGGCCGTCGGGCCGGGTCTGGAACTCCGGCGGCCCGCCGAAGACCAGGTCGGCGCAGTGCGGGGCCAGGTCGGCGATCGAGCGCACGCCCAGCTGCGTGGCCGTCTCGCGGGTGACGACGACGGCGTCCTTGTCCTCGGCCTCCGACTTGTCGAGCACGATCAACGTGTCGGGCAGCGCCCGTTGCAGCGCCTGGTAGACCGCGTCCGGCTCGGTCTCGGTGGCGTCCTTGTCGAGGTACTGCAGCAGCACCCCGGTGTACTCGGGGATCAGGTCGACCGAACCGTCCTGCAGCCCCGGGAAGTACGTCTCGCGGCTGCCGATCGGCGGTATCACCTCGACCTCGACGCCCTTGGCCTGCAGCGCCTGGGCGTAGATCGAGGCCAGGATCTGGCTCTCGGTGAAGTTGGCGGACCCTACGATGATCTTGTCGCCGGCCGCGGCGCCACCGGAGGGCGAGCTGCCGAGCGGGTCACCGCCGCCCCCACCGCCACAGGCGGTGAGCACGAGCGCGGTGGCGGCAGCCGTCGCGGCGGCGAGCAGAGAGCGTCTCATCGGGACTCCTCGTGGTGGGGACGGGTCAGGCCGGTTCGACGGCTGCGGCATCGGGCCGGCGGTGGAGGCGCGCACGGCTGCGCACGCCGGACGGGTTCACCTGCAGGCCCGGTGAGACCACCAGCCGCTGCAGGCCCGCGAGCGCCAGGTCGGCGACGACGGCCAGCACCGCCACCAGGACCGCGCCCGCGATCATCTGCGGGAAGTCGCGCTGGGCCAGCCCGTCGAAGATGAGCCGGCCCAGCCCGTTCAGGCCCACGTACGCGGCGATCGTGGCGGTCGCGACGACCTGCAGCACGGCGCTGCGGATGCCGCCGAGGATCAGCGGCAGCGCGTTGGGCAGCTCCACTCGCAGCAGCACGGCGGACTCGCGCATGCCCATGCCGCGAGCGGCGTCCACCACGGCGTGGTCGACGTTGTGGATGCCGGAGTAGGTGCCGGCCAGCACCGCGGGCACGGCCAGCACGATCAGCGCGATCAGCGGACCGGTCAGCGTGGTGCCGAACGGCAGGGTGAGCAGCACCAGCAGGCCGAGGGTGGGCAGCGCGCGCAGCCCGTTGCCCAAGCCGACCACGAGCGTGCCACCGCGGCCGGTGTGCCCGATCCAGGCCCCCAGCGGAACCGCGATCAGGACGGAGATCAGGACCGCCAGCCCGGAGTACCAGAGGTGCTCCAGGATCCGCGCGGGGATGACGGCGTCCGGGCCGACCCAGTGGGCCGGGTCGAACAGCCAGCTCAGGTAGTTCACGGCGCGACCTCCGGGGACGCGGGCCGCGCCACCACGCGAGCCGGGCGGGAGGTGACGCGCGTCCACGGCGTCAGCAGCCGGCCGACGTAGACGATGATCCGGTCGAGCACCAGCGCGACCAGCAGCACGAGCACGATGCCGGCCACCACCGACTGCGGGATGTCGCGCTGGAACCCGTCGGTGAACAGCGACCCGAGGTTGGCGAACCCGACGAGCGCCGCGACCGTCACCAGGCTCACCGTGGACGCCGCCGCCACCCGCAGCCCGGCCACGATCACCGGTACGGCCAGCGGCAGCTCGACCTCCAGGAACCGGCGCACCCGTCCGTAGCCCATCGCGGTGGCCGCGTCGACCACCCCGGACGGCACGGCGGACAGGCCGTCGGCGACCGTGCGGACCAGCAGCGCGAGCGTGTAGATCGTCAGCGCTGCGAACACGTTGACCTGGCTGCGGATCTGGGTGCCCAGCACCACCGGCATGAGCACGAAGAGCGCGATCGACGGCACCGTGTAGAGCAGGCCGGAGACGTTGACCAGCACCGCGCGCACCGCGGGCCGCAGGCCGGCGGCCCAACCGATCGGGATCGCCAGGACGAGGCCGAGAACCACCGGGATCACGGAGAAGTACAGGTGCTCGAGCGTGAGGCTCAGCAACCGGTCGAGGTTGGCCAGCACCCAGGTCATGACACAGCCGCCCGCCTGCGGTCCAGCGCGGCCAGCACCTCGTCGGCGGCGATCGCACCGGCGACGCGGCCCTCGGCGTCGACCGCGACCCCCAGGCCCGACGGCGAGGAGAGCGCGGCGTCGAGTGCGCTGCGCAGCGTGCCCGAGGTGACGTCGTGCAGCGAGCCGCCGGGCACGACGTTGCCGGGCTCGGCCGGGAGTCCGCCCGGCAACCAGCCGGTGGGCCGCTGTTCGGCGTCGACGACCAGCCGCCAGCCCGGTGCGGCGGGTGCGCCCAGCTGCACCGTGGGCAGCTCCCCCAGCGGCACGTCGGCGAAGGTGAAGCCGAGGCCGCGGTAGCCGCGGTCGCGGCCGACGAACCCGTCGACGAACCCGTCGGCGGGCCGGGCGAGCAGGGTGCCCGGCTCGTCGTACTGCGCCAGCTTGCCGCCGACGCGGAACACCGCGACCTTGTCGCCCAGCTTGATCGCCTCGTCGATGTCGTGGGTGACGAAGACGATCGTCTTGCCCAGCTCCGACTGCAGTCGCAGCAGCTCGTCCTGCAGGCTCTCCCGCACCACCGGGTCGACCGCCGAGAACGGCTCGTCCATCAACAGGATCGGCGGATCGGCCGCCAGTGCCCTGGCCACGCCGACGCGCTGCTGCTGCCCGCCGGACAGCTGCGCCGGGTAGCGCTTCGCCAGCGCCGGGTCGAGCCCCACGATCTCCATCAGCGCCGCCGCCCGCGCTCTGGCCTTCGTCTTCGACCAGCCGACCAGCCGCGGGACCGTGGCGATGTTGTCGAGGATCGTGCGGTGCGGGAACAACCCGGCGTTCTGGATGACGTAGCCGATGCCGCGCCGCAGCTGGGCCGGGTCGATCTCGGTGATGTCCCGGCCGTCGATGAGGATGCGCCCCGCCGTGGCGTCGATCATCCGGTTGATCATGCGCAGCGAGGTGGTCTTGCCGCAGCCCGACGGGCCCACGAACACGGTGACCTTGCCGGCCTCAACGACCAGATCCAGCGCGTCGACCGCGACGGTCCCGTCCGGGTACCGCTTCGTCACGCCCACGAACTCGATCACTCCGTGCTGCCCCCCGACATCCGTCGACGACCCTCTGCCGGGTGTCGTGTGTCGGCGAGGCTAGCCCGCAGCACCGACGAGATGGGGCGTCCGTGACTGTTCCGCGACGCAACTCGCCGGTTCGGCGACAATCGCCCGATGGCTACGGACGACCTCCTCGAACCCGTCGTCGTCGACGGACGGCACCTGCGGCGTACCGAGGTCGTGGCCGTCGCGCGCAACCGGCCGCCGGTCCACCTGCACCCCGCCGGCCGGGCCCGAGCAGCGGAAGCGGCCGAGCTCGGCGCCCGGCTCGCCCGGACCCGGCCCATCTACGGCCGCTCGACCGGGGTCGGCGCGAACCGGCACGAGATCGTGCCCGCCGACGATCCCGAGCACGGCCTGCGGATCCTGCGCAGCCACGCCAGCGGCACGGGCGAGCGGGAGCCCGTGGAGCGGGTGCGGGCGATGATGCTGGTGCGGCTCAACCAGCTGGCCGCGGGCGGATCGGGGGTCGACCCCGAGGTGCTCGACGCGCTGACCGCCGCCCTGGACTCCGGCGCTGTGCCCGCCGTGCCGCAGCTCGGCGCGATCGGCACCGGGGACCTCACCGCGCTCGCCGCGCTCGCGCTCGCGCTCTGCGGCGACCGGCCATGGCCCATCGGCGAGGCCCCGGTCGCGCGGATGACCAGCGCCGACGCGCTGGCGTTCATCTCGTCCAACGCCGCCACGATCGGGGAGGCGGTGCTCGCGCAGGCCGATCTGGACGCGCTGCTGCGGGCGTCCGAGGTGGTGGCCGCGCTGTCGTTCGTCGCGCTGGGCGGGGCTGCGGAGGCCTACGGCTCGCCGGTGCAGAACGCGCGGGCGCACCCCGGGCAGCTGCTCGTCGCCACCCGGATGCGCCGGCTGCTCGGGTTCAGCCCCACGTCGCGGGCGGGGCGGCGGCTGCAGGATCCGTTCAGCCTGCGCGCGGTGCCGCAGGTCCACGGGGCCGCCGTGGACGCCGTGGAGCGGCTCGGGACCGTGCTCGACGTCGAGCTGAACGCGCGCGCCGAGAACCCGCTGATCGACGTGGCCACCGGCGACGCCTGGCACAACGCGAACTTCCACACCGGCTACCTGGCGCACGCGCTGGACTCCGCGCGGGCGGCCGTCTACCCGGTGGCCGAGCTGTCCGCGGCCCGGCTGGGCGACCTCGTCGACCCGGACTTCACCGGGCTCTCGGCGTTCCTCGCCGACGGGCCGCCGGGCAGCTCCGGGGTGATGGCCCTGGAGTACGTGGCGCAGGACGGGGTGGCGACCCTGCGGCACACCACGCTGCCCGCCACGCTCGGCAGCGCCGTCATCTCCCGCGGGCTGGAGGACCACGCCAGCTACTCGACGCACGCCGCCCGGCTGGCCACGGCGTGCGTGCCCGCGCTGCGGACGGTGCTGGCGGCCGAGCTGGTGGCCGCTGTGCGGGCGATCGCGATGGCCGGCGGGCTCCCGCCCGACCACGCGCTGACCACGGCGTACGAGCAGGCACGGGCGGCGCTGGACGGCGACACGCGCGACCGGCCGCTCACGGCGGACCTCGCCGCGGCCGGCGTGCTGCTGGACGGGCTGGGCACGCGACGCTGACGGTCCGCACCCAGGCCGGTGCCACGACCCGGCGGGCGACCGTCATGCCGGGGAGACCACCCGGGGTGGTCAGCTCGCCACCGGGGCTTCGACCACCGAGATGGGATCCGTTACGGGGTGGTCGGTCTCTGCGCACGGGCCGCTGACGTGCGGTGCGAGCGGTCCCGGGCCGGCGCCCACGCAGGTGGCGGGCCGTAGTCGTGGCGCACGGAGCGCGTCGAGGTGACGGTCGCCCCGGGCACCGCCCGGTGGTTGCCGGCCTGTGCTCGAGCGCGTGGCGGGTCGATGGCCGAGGCCGCGGCTGCCCAGCTGCGCGAGTTCGCTCTGGTCGAGTCGGTGCGCCAGGGCGCTGCGTCCGTCACCGAGCAGTCCTTCGCCGTCGCCGAGGCCGAGCGCGCCGCCGCCCTCACCGCCTGACACGATCTCGCCGTCGCGGCGAGGTGTACGAGGTACAGCGTGTACCGGCCGGTGGTGCGAGCATCGCCACCGACGCCGCCGCACCCGCCGACCGCACCGGCAGCAGCGCCCCCCACCGACGACGGCGCCGCGATCCGGGCTCACTACCTGCGGCGCTGGACGACCTGGAACCACGTGCGCGCCTCGCGCACCGCGGCGGCGCGGTCGGCCGTCGGCCTCTGGGGGGTGATCGGAAAATCGGGTGCACCGGCCCTGCAGGTGATCTAGCGTCGCCGCTGTGTTCATGAACTTCCGACGCCGCTGACCCGCCGGCGGCCCCAGGGCTACCCCGCCGCCGGCGATGCGGGACGGCGCAGCGCCGTCCCGGGTCGCGACGTGGGGATGGTGGACTCGTGCCACGCGCAGCTTCGCGCGTCGGCCCCGCCGCTGCGCGTCCCGGTCGTGCCGTCGTCCGGTGACGGCGGCGCGCCTGGTGGCGCGGTGCGTGCGGGGCATCGAGGAACTCCTGGCCGACGAGGTCAGCCGGCTCGGCACCGTGAGGACGGTGGGGCACCGCGAGGTGCGCTTCACCGCCCGTCCCGGGCCGGCCGTGCTGGGTCTCACCACGGCCGACGACGTGTTCGTGATCGCGTCCGAGGTGGGCGGGATCGGCCGCGCGAGAGCCGACCTGCAGCGGCTGAGGTGTGCAGTGGCCGCCGCCGACCTCGACCGCGTGCTGCGGGTGCGGGACCGCTGCGGCGGCCCGCCCGGCGCACGGACGCTCGACGTGTCGGCGTCGGTGCTCGGCAGGCGCGCCTTCAACCGCTACGACTTGGAGGACGCCGCGGGCGAGGTGCTCGCCCGGCGGCTCGGGCTGCCCTACCGCTCGCGGCGGGCGGGCGGCCGACCGCCGGTGGGGGGCCTGAGCTGGCGGGTCACCGTGGTCGACGACCGCGCGACGCTCGCGCTGCGCGTCCCGGCCCGGCCCCTGCACCGCAGGCCGTACAAGCAAGCGTCTGTGCCGGGCACCCTGCACCCGCCGCTCGCCGCGGCGATGCTGCGGCTCGCGGGCGTCGGCGCCGGACAGCTGCTGCTCGACCCGTGCTGCGGCGCGGGCACCCTGCCGATCGAGGCGGCGGGCCGCGGCGCCGACGCGATCGGGTGCGACGCCGCCCCGGCCGCGGTGGCCGCCGCGGTCTCGAACGGGCGCGGGACGGGCGTGGCCTGGGCGGTGGCCGACGCCGGTGCGCTGCCGCTCCGGGACGGGAGCGTGGACCGGATCGCGGTGAACCCGCCGTGGGCGCGCCAGGTCGCGCCGCGCGGGCGGCTCGCGGCTGCGCCCGACGCGCTGTGGCGGGAGGCCCGCCGCGTGCTGGCGCCCGGCGGGCGGATCGTCGCCCTGCTGCCCGACCCGCGCCCGCCCGCAGGGCTGGAGGTCCAGCGCGTGCTCCCGGTGAGCCTGTTCGGCGCCCACCCGGTGGTCGTGCTGCTGACCCCGCGCTGACCTGTGCCCAGCCCACGCCTCGCACACCCCACAGCGCGACTCGCGGACACCCGCACCCGGGTGGCTGACCTACCGGATGCCGACCCTGACGCGGCTGACCGACATCCCTGGGACGCGCTGAAGAACTGTTCCACCATCCGACACCCGCCAGGGCCGCGCGCAGCTGCGCACGGACTTTCGAGCGCCTGCTGCGCGAGGTGTTGCTGGTCCACCGCGACGCGCGCGTCGAGGTCGCGCCCGGAGGTGGCGTCTGCTGTCCTCGTCGACGCACGTGCGGTCGACCCCGCGCCGCAACTCACCAGCTGGCTCGAGCTGACGCGTCAGGCCGGCACCCGAGTGCTGGAGTCGCAGACCGGCGGATCCGGAGTGAGAGCGCTGGATGCACCGGTCAGAGCAGCTCGATGCGCACGCGCCACACCCTCGACCCCGATTCGACGTACTCCCAGTCGAACTCGCCTGAGCGGTGAGCGCCGGCGTCGGTCGGTTCGACCGCTCTCGGTGGGGCACCGGTCGAGCGACACGGAAACGTCGGGCTGACCGTTAGGCTGACCCGCGTGGAGCGACGGCGTCGGGCGACGTTGAAGGACGTCGCGGCCGCGACCGGCCTGTCCACCGCGGCGGTGTCCTACGCGCTGCGCGGGTTGCACGTGCCCGTCGAGACCCAGGAGCGAGTGCGCGCCGCCGCCCGCGAGCTGGGCTACGAGGCGAACCCGATCGCGCGGGCGCTGGCCAGCGGGCGCACCGGCACGGTCGGGGTGCTCTGCGGGTCGCTGGACGACCTGTGGCAGCAGCGGCTGGTCGCCGCCCTGTCCCGGGGGCTGATGGAGCAGGACCGGTACGCGATCATCGCCGACTCCGCCGGCGATCCCGAGCGGGAGCGGACGCTCGCGATGCGGCTGCGCGACCAGCAGGTCGACGGGATGCTCGTCTCGCCGCTGGCGCCGGCGGCGGAGTTCTGGGGCGAGCTGTCGGCCGAGGTCGCCGTCGTGACGATCGGCGACGCGATGCCGGCCGCGCCGCGGGCCGGGTGTGTGCTGTTCGACAACCGGTCCGGGGTGGCGACGGCGCTGGGGCACCTGGCCGAGCTGGGGCACCGCCGGGTCGCGCTGCTGCGGCACGCCGCGATGCCGACCACGCCCGACCGGCCGGCGGACGTGTTCGCCCGCCAGTACGGCGCGCAGCTGGGGCTGGAGGTGGTCGCGGTGTCGTCGGCGGCGTCCGTCGCCGGGGCCGCGGCGGCGGCCGGGGCGGTGCTGCGGGCGGCCGATCCGCCGACGGCGGTGTTCTGCCTGTCCGACTCGATGGCCTTCGGCTGCTACCTGGCCGCTCAGCAGCTCGGGCTCGACGTGCCCGGTGACGTCTCCGTGCTCGGCTACGACGACCACGAGACAGCGGAACTGGTCGTGCCGCCGCTCACCACGTTCTCGTGGGACACCGAGGGCATCGCCCGGGCGGCGATCGAGCAGCTGGTGGAGGCCATCGACGGCGCGGGCGAGCACCGCACCCGGATCTTCCGGCCGGAGCTGGTGGCCCGGTCGTCGACGGCCCCGGCGCGGGTTCAGACCGCGAGCGGCCGCAGCTCCTCGGTGTAGCTCACCTCGATCCGCCGCAGCACGCCGTCGTCGTCGACCGTGTACTGGCCCATGACGTCGAGCGGCGGCGAGTAGGCGTGGATGGAGACGGCGCCGTCGACGACGCCGGACATGCGGTGGATGTGGTCAGGGCCGAACGTGAAGGTCTGACCCGCGCGCGCCTCGCGGGTCACGGGCTCGCCGCCGAGCCGCGGCGTCTGCTCGCGGACGACGCCGGCGACGACCCGGACCGCGCCGGACGAGTCGCCGTGGTCGTGCCAGCCGGTGTCGTCGACGGAGTTCCAGCACAGCAGCCAGACGTCCACGTCGTCGTCGCGGCGCAGGCTGGCGTAGTGGCGGCGGCCGGGGGTGAACTCGACGAGGTGCTGCCACTGGCTCGGGGTGGGCCGCGAGCTCCTCCACGACGGCTCGCAGCTCGTCGACCGTCATCGTCCCTCCTTCACGTTTAATCGCTTCACTGATGCGGTTAAGTTAACCGCTTAAACAGAGCCCGGGTCAACGGGCCGAGGGTGCGATGCGCCCCACGGGACCCGGGGCCCTGCGTCGAGGACGACGTCGCCGTGATCACGGAGCCCTGTTGATCACGGCAGCGTCGTCCTCGACGGGCCGGAGACACCTCCGGACCCTGCGGAGCGGTCAGAACAGCAGCGCCGAGGCGGGGGTGGGGAGGCGACCTGCGGAGATCACGTCACGCAGGTCCTCGGGGGCGAGCGCGCGGGAGAACAGCCAGCCCTGGTAGGCGTCGACGCCGATACCGCGCAGCACGTGGAACTGCTCGGCCGTCTCGACGCCCTCGGCGACGGTGGTGCGGTTCATCGCCTTCGCCATGTCCACGACCGCGCGGGCGACGGCGAAGTCGGCCGGATCGTCGGCGATCCCCGTGACGAACGCCCGGTCGACCTTCACCACCTGCGCGGGCAGCGTCTTGAGCCGGGCCAGCGACGAGTAGCCGGTGCCGAAGTCGTCCACCGCGAACCGCACCCCGCGCGCGGAGAGCTCCCCCATCGCCGCGAGCGCGTGCGGAGCGAGCGCCACGAGGCTGGTCTCCACCAGCTCCAGGATCAGCCGGTCCCAGGCCAGCCCGGCCTCGTCGACGATGTCGGTGACGGTGGCGAGGAAGTCCGGATCGCCGGGCAGCAGGCCGGCGAGGTTGACCGCCACCGCGGGCGGGCGCCCGTCGGCCACCGCGGGCCAGCTCGCCGCCTCCTGCGCCGCGGTGCGCAGCACCCACAGGTCCAGCTCCCGCAGCAGGCCGCTGCGCTGCGCGACGGGCAGGAAGTCGGCGGGCGAGACCGTTCCGCGCTCCGGGTGCGGCCAGCGCACCAGCGCCTCCGCCGAGCGGATCGTGCCGTCGGGCGCCACCACGGGCTGGTACTGGAGCGCGAGCCCGTCCTCAGCGATCGCGGCCCGCAGCTCGGCTTCGATCTCCAGCGCCCGTGTGGCCGAGTCGACGACGCCGTCGGTGGCCGTGCCGATCGCGCACCGGGTCTGCCGCTTCTTCGCGTCGTGCATGGCGGCCTCGGCGAACCGCAGCAGGTCCGCCGCCCGCACGTCCCCCGACGGGACCGGGGTCGCGACACCCACCGACGCGGTCACGACGACCGGCATCCCGTGCACGGTGATCGTGGTGCGCAGCAGGTCGGAGACCAGCTTCGCGAACTGGTCGACCCCGCCGACGGCCAGGTGGTCGGCGCAGATCACGACGAACTCGTCCCCGCCCAGCCGCGCCGCCGTGCACCCGGCGGGCAGCTCCAGCTGCAGCCGCCCAGCCAGCTGCACGAGCAGCCCGTCGCCGGCGTCGTGGCCGAGCGAGGAGTTGACCCGCTGGAAGTCGTCGAGGTTGCCGCACACCACGGCGACGCGGTCACGGCCGGGTCCGGCCAGGTGCCGGTCGAGCAGCTGCAGGATCGCGGCCCGGTTCGGCAACCGGGTCAGCTCGTCCACCGAGCCCGCCCGGCGCAGCTGCTCGGCCGCCTGCGCAGCCTTGCGCCGCTCGCTCGTGTCGGTGCACACCACCAGCCAGAACCAACCGCCGTCGTCGCTCGCGGTGGTCGAGACGGCCAGCTCGCACCACACGGTGCCGCCGTCGCCGCGCCGCAGCGGAACCTCCTCGAGGCGGTAGCCGTAGCGCGCCCCGGGCGGCACCGGCCGCAGCCAGCCGGGGAGGCTGCCGGCCATCGGCTCCTCGATCGGTTCGGCCGCCAGCTCCGCCGCCGAGCACCCGCGCAGCCGGTCGAGCGGCACGCCCAGCAGGGCGGCCAGCTCGACGCTCGCGTCCACCACCACACCGCCCGCATCGATGACCGCGACCCCGCCCGGCACCAGCGCCATCAGGTCGGCGAACCGGCGGGCCGCCTGCCGCACGCGGGCGTCGGAGAGCCGGTGCCCGGTGACGTCGCGGACGACGCCGACCAGCCGCACCGGCTTCCCGTCCGGCGCGTACTCCACCTCGGCCCGGCACGACAGCACCCGGTCGCCGGGCAGCCGCAGCTCCGCGTACCTGTCGCCGCCGCGCCGGCCCTCGCGCAGCTCCTGGTAGAGGGTGGTGACGAGATCGTCCTCGAGCGTCGGCACCCCGTGCACCGGATCGATGCCGCACGAGCGGTAGAGCTCCTCCAGCGAGGCGCTGCGGGTCAGCTCGCCCGCGGAGAGCTCCATGCTCCACATCCCCACACGGGCCAGCCGCTCCAGCTCGGCGATCCAGCCGTCCATTCGGGAGTCGGGGCGGGCGTCGCGGACCGCGCGCTCGACCAGCACGCAGATCGTCAGATCGGTGTCGGGCAGCGGGATGCGGATCACCCGCACCCGCGCGGTGCCTTCGTCGGCCCGCACCACCAGCGCGTCGTCGTCGGGACCGATCGCGACCTTGTCCAGCCGCATGCCGAACAGGTCGACCCGGTCGCCCACGAGCGCGTGGAGCGCCGGGTTCGCCCGCACGATGCGCCCGAACGCGTCGATCACCGCGGTCGGCGCGTCGGGCAGGACGAGCGACTCGGCGATCGGACCGTCCCCGAAGACCGCCTCCCGCAGCACCGGCAGCGACGCGGAACGAGGCCCCTCCGCCGCCCGGATCGCCCGCGCTCGCCCGGCCTCGGCGACCGCCCGGGCGAGCCGGGCGGCGAACTCCATCTGGTGGCCGTTGTTGTGCGGGCCGAACACCGCGTTGCGGGTCCGGCGGATCTCGGCGAGCCGCGCCGTCTCCGGCAGGACGGGCTCGGCCCCGCACGGGTCCGTGGCCGGCTCGTCGCCCGGGCCTTCTCCGCTGCGTCGACCGAGCTCGTTCACGCGAATCTCCAGGGGGTGGGGCGTCGTGCGTCACACCGTTCAACGACCCCGAACGTGTCACGATCCGGTCACTTCTCGAACGGCCTACGCCGCCGCGAGTGATCGAATCCCCTGGTCAGCACGCTACGTGACGGTAACCACCCGCGCGTGGGCAACGTTCCAGGAAACCCCGCGGCCGTAGCCACGCTGCGTGATCATTCGGTGACGGAAGCCTCTGCGACCGCGCGCGACACGGCGGGCGCGACACGCGGATCGAAGGGGCTGGGCACGATCCGGTCGGGCGCCAGGTCCTCCCGGGCGACCTCGAAGATGGCCTCGGCCGCGGCGAGCTTCATCGCCTCGGTGATGCGGCGCGCCCCGGCGTCCAGCGCTCCGCGGAACACACCGGGGAACGCCAGCACGTTGTTGATCTGGTTGGGGAAGTCGCTGCGGCCGGTGGCGACGATCGAGGCGTAGCGCGCGGCCACGTCCGGGTGCACCTCGGGATCCGGGTTGGACAGCGCGAACACCATCGCGTCGGGCGCCATGCTCGCGAGCAGCTCCTCCGGCAGCTTCGCGCACGACAGCCCGACGAACACATCGGCGCCCTCGAGGGCCTCCGCGGGGCCGCCGGTCAGGCCGCGCGGGTTCGTCTCGGCCGCCAGCAGCGCCTTCTCCCCCGTCACGCCGGCCCGGCCGGGCACGATGATGCCGCGCGAGTCGAGCACCGTGATGTCGGTGATCCCGGCGGCGCGCAGGATCCGGGCGCACGCGACGCCGGCCGCACCGGCCCCGGAGATCACCACGCGCAGCGGCGCCAGGTCCCGGCCCTGCACCTCGGCCGCGCCGCGCAGAGCGGCCAGCAGCACGATCGCGGTGCCGTGCTGGTCGTCGTGCATGACCGGGCAGTCGAGCGCCTCGATCAGCCGCCGCTCCAGCTCGAAGCAGCGCGGCGCGGAGACGTCCTCCAGGTTGACCGCGCCGAAGCTCGGGCGCAGTCGCACCAGCGTCTCGACGATCTCGTCGACGTCGGTCGTGTCGAGCACGATCGGGATCGAGTCGAGCCCGCCGAAGGTCTTGAACAGCGCCGCCTTGCCCTCCATGACCGGCAGCGCAGCCCGCGGCCCGATGTCGCCGAGCCCGAGCACCGCGGTGCCGTCGCTGACGACGGCGACGAGCCGGTTGGCCCACGTGTAGCGGGCGGAGAGCCCGGGGTCGGCGGCGATCGCGCGACTCACCTCGGCGACGCCGGGGGTGTAGGCGACCGACAGGTCGTGCGCGTCGCGCAGCGGGGAGGTCAGGGCCGTGCCGAGCTTGCCGCCCTCATGAGCGGTGAAGATCTCGTCGCGGGTCGGGACGGCCAGGGCACGGTCGGGCAGCATCGTCATCGCAGAAAGTCCTCGGTGCTGGTGGTGGGTGCGCTCTGCGCGCACTCTCCGGGCACCGGGGCCCGCGGGGTGAGGCGGCTGCTACTCGGTGCCGGACGGCCACTCGGCGTGGCGGCGCAGGTCGGCGCGGACGCCCGCCGAGGTTGCGGCAGTCGGGTACATCCGCATCGTAACCACAACACGGGCCGTCCGGACGGAGGCGCTCGTCACGGCCCCGGATCGCCGACCGTGATCGCCTGCTCCTCGCGGGAGTGCCGCACCAGGTCCACCGTGAAGATCACCAGCGCGATCCACACCAGCGCGAACCCGAGCCACCGGGTGAGCGGCATCGTCTCGCCCACCACCAGCACGCCCCACAGGAACTGCAGCACCGGGTTCACGTACATGAGCACGCCGAGGACCGTGAGCGGTACGCGCCGCGCGGCGAACGCGAACAGCAGCAGCGGCACGGCCGTCACCGGACCGCCGGCGATGAGCAGCGCCGCGTGCAGCGGGCCCGCGGTGGTGAACGTGCCGAGACCGGTGAGCTCGAACCCGATCGCGACGGCGACGGCCAGCGGCCCCACAGCCAACGACTCCGCGGTCAACCCCGGCACGGCCGCCAGCGGGATCACCCGCTTCACCAGCCCGTAGACGCCGAACGACAGCGCGAGCCCGAGCGCTGTCCACGGCGGGCCGGTGCTGCCGGTCGCGATCACCACGACCGCGGCGAGGGCCAGCACCACCGCCACCCACTGCACCGCCCGCATCCGCTCGCGCAGCACGACGACCCCGAGCAGGACGTTCACCAGCGGGCTCATGAAGTAGCCGAGCGCCACCTCCACGACGTGCCCGATCAGGACCGAGTAGACGAACAGTCCCCAGTTGACGGCGATCAGGCACCCGGCGGTCAGCGCCAGCGCCCAGCCGCGCACGGACAGCCGGCGCAGGTCTCCCCAGCCGCGGACCAGCGACAGCACGACGACCATCAAGACGGCCGTCCAGGCGATGCGGTGGGCGAGCACCTCCACGGAGGAGGCGGGGGCCATCAGCGCCCAGAAGGCGGGGAACAGGCCCCACAGCGCGTAGGCGAGGACCGCGGCGAGGACACCGCGCCGGTCGGGCGGGGTCGAGCTCACGGGCGGCACCGACCCATCAGAACACTCGGCGGGCGCGGGGCCGACAACCGGGTGACCACCACGCACTCAGCACCGCCATCTCACGGCGGGAGAATTGATTTCCTGCCACGAGACCTTGCGATCAGGCACCTGCCCCTTCGGTGAGCCCCACCCCACCCGAATCTCCGCGAACGGCACTTTCGAAAGCAGTGGTGCTCACGAAAGTGTCGTTCGTAGAAAAATCCGGGGCCGCGAGCAACCTCGGACCGTACTGTCGCGTCCCGTGCGTGTCTCGGCCCGGGTGCTCCTGCTCGACTCGTCCGGTCGCCTGCTCCTCTTCCGCGCCTTCGACCCCGCCGACCCGGCCAACACCTGGTGGTACACGGTCGGCGGGGCCGTCGAACCCGGGGAGGCCCTGCGCAGCGCCGCGGTCCGCGAGGTCCGCGAGGAGACGGGCCTGGTCGTCGCCGAGGACGACCTGCACGGGCCGGTCTGGCGGCGGCTGGTCCGGTTCCCGTTCGACGGGCACGTCCTCGACGCCGAGGAGTGGTACTTCACCGCCACCGTCGACGACGCGCAGGGCTCGGTCGACACCAGCGGGTTCACCGACCTGGAGGTCCGCACGGTCCTCGAGCACCGCTGGTGGAGCATGGCCGAGCTGGCCACCACGTCCGAGGTCGTGTGGCCGCTGCGGCTGGCGGAGCTGCTGCCCACCGCCCTGACCCGCACGGGCGAACCGCTGCTGCTGGACGAGCGCTGAGCCCGCCCCCGCCACCGCGCGGTCCCTGCCATAGGGTCGGCTCGTGCCCCTCGTCTTCCTCCTCCGCCACGGCGAGACCGAGTGGTCGCGGTCGGGCCGGCACACCGGGCGCACCGACGTGCCGCTGACCGACGACGGCCGCCGCCTCGCGGTCGCCTCGGGGAACCTCTGGCGCAGCCTGCGCGGCGACACCGAACCGGCGCTGGTGCTGTCGAGCCCGCGCGTGCGCGCCCGCGAGACCGCCGAGCTGGCCGGGCTGCGCGTGGACCGCGTCGACGAGCGGCTGCGCGAGTGGGACTACGGCGACTACGAGGGCCTGACCACCGCGGAGATCCGCGAGACCGTGCCGGGCTGGACGGTGTGGACCCATCCCTGCCCGAACGGTGAGTCGGCCGAGGAGGTGGCCGCGCGCGCCGACGAGGTGATCACCGAGGTCCGCGCGATCGACGGCGACGTCGTGCTGGTCGGGCACGGCCACTTCAGCCGGGTGCTGATGGCGCGCTGGATCGGGCTGCCGGCGACCGAGGGCGTGCGGGTGACGATGGACCCGGCGTCCTGGGCGGTCCTCGGCTACGAGCGGGGTGTTCCCACCCTGAAGCGGGTCAACGTGGGGGTGGCGGGATGAGCGTGCGCCCGGTGGAGCCGCGCGACGTGCCCGCCGTGGTCGAGCTGGTCCACGAACTCGCGCGGTACGAGCGCGAGCCGCAGTCCTGCCACCTCACCGAGGAGCAGCTCTCCGCCGCGCTGTTCAACCCGGCGCCGGCGCTGTTCGGCCACGTCGCCGAGGCCGGCGGTCAGGTCGTCGGCTGCGCGCTGTGGTTCCTGAACTTCTCGACGTGGACCGGCGTGCACGGCATCTACCTCGAGGACCTGTTCGTCCGACCGGAGCACCGGGGATCCGGGCTGGGCAAGGCGCTGCTCGCCGCGCTGGCCGAGATCTGCGTCGAGCGCGGCTACGGACGGCTGGAGTGGTCGGTGCTCGACTGGAACGAGCCGGCGATCGGCTTCTACCGGTCGCTCGGTGCCGTGCCCATGGACGAGTGGACGACGTTCCGCCTCACCGGCGACGCACTGCAGGCGCTGGGAGCTACCGGTCCTGGTGGACGTCCATCGACCACAGCCGCGCCGGCTCGCTGATCAGCAGCAGGAACGTGCCCGCGACGACGACGCCGGTGAGGATGCCGAGCACCAGCTGGTGGGACGGCCCGATCAGCGAGTACACGACCGGCAGCAGGAGCAGCTGGATCACGATGGCGGGGGTGCGTGCCCAGCGGCGGCCGGTGACCAGCCCCCAGCCGACGAACCCGAGCGCGGCGGCCGAGAGCAGGAACATGCCCGCCTCGCCGACGACCGACCCGGCCGGCAGGAACGCCGAGTCCACGCCGACCAGCAGCAGCACCGTGGCGACCAGTCCGGCGACCGCCTCCGCGATGACGGCCGCCCCGGCGATCACCACCTGCCTCGGGGTCGCGCGATTGTCCACCGCACGAGGATAGGCCGTCGCTGAACGGTCACCGCTCGGCCGCCAGCAGTTCCCTCCTCCGCCCGGTCCCCTGGCCCGGACAGGCCGGGTGACCTGGCCGAACGGTGGGGCGGACTGCGCCGGCCGGCCCAACACGTCGGTTCGGGGCCGATTCGGTGAGTGACCGGAACAGATACACAAGGCGACGAGTCGTCGTGCAGGACAGCCGCTCGTCGCAGAACGGAAGGGCGCCGTCACTCCGGCGGGTGATGTCGCGCGCCATTCACCGATGCCCGTGGACCGTCGGGCCCATGACCCTCGCACCTGGGCAAACAGTGCTTCAAGGTGGTGCAGGCGCAAGAGTTCGGGTGCGGGGGCGGGTTTCCCGCACGGTCGACCGGGAACCCGTCACACGGAATCCGGTTGGCGGGACGGAGGTTGATCGCTCATCGTGATGAGGGCGACGCGATGGAGTAACCGATCGTGTCGCGTGTCGTTGCGAGGAGCATGGTGAGTGGTCTCGCCCACCACCGCGACTCTGGCCCTTGAAGATCGAGGGCGCTCGTGAAACCATTCACAAGCGCGGAAACACCGTGATGGAGAAGACGATCGGCGCGACCCCGATCGCGCAAGTACGAGGAGCTAGCAACATGGATTGGCGTCACCGCGCAATCTGCCGCGACGAGGACCCGGAGCTGTTCTTCCCGGTGGGGACGAGCGGCCCGGCCCTGCTGCAGATCGCCGAGGCCAAAGCGGTCTGCCGACGCTGCCCCGTGGTCAGTGACTGCCTTGCCTGGGCGCTCGAGAGCGGCCAGGACGCCGGCGTCTGGGGTGGGATGAGCGAGGAGGAGCGTCGCGCGCTCAAGCGCCGCAACTCGCGTCCCCGCGCCCGCACGGCCTGAAGCCTTCCCACGAGGCGTGCTCTCACCAGGCATCGCCTCTGCGAGAGCACGAGCCTGTGCCCGACCTCCCGGCAGCACGACGAACGGACTGAACTCACGCAGAACGATGAGTCGGACTTCCCGATGCGGGCCCGAAACCGGACACCACCCGGTTCCGGGCCCGCAGTCGTTCCTCGGGGGCACGAGGGGGCTCCCGCGGAGACCGTAGACCCACCCTGAAGCTGCGACCGCGGGCCTACGACCACGAGGAGAAGGTTAACGCCCCCGCATCGACAGCTTGATGACGGCCTCCGTTCCACCGCCGGGACGGGCCCGGACCTGCAGCGCAGAGCCCAGTTCCGAGTCCAGCAGGGTCCGGACGATCTGCAGGCCCAGTCCCTTGGACGACTCCAGCTCGAAGCCCTCCGGCAGTCCGTGACCGTCGTCGGCGACCGTCACCTCCAGCGAAGCCGCCGAGCGCACCGCCTTCACCACGACCTCCCCCGCCACACCGGGGTCGAAGGCGTGGGCGAGCGCGTTGTGGACCAACTCGGTGAGCACCAGGACCAGCGGGGTGGCCATGGCCGCCGGGAGCGTGCCGAAGCTTCCGTCGCGGCGAACCTTCGCTCGCACGTCAGCGGTCGCACCATCGCCGATGGCGGGCAGCACGCGGTCGATCAGCTCGTCGAAGTCGACCCGCTCGGCCACCGACGCCGACAGCGACTCGTGCACGAGCGCGATCGAGTTCACCCGGCGGACGCTCTCCTCCAGGGCACGGCGCGCCTCGGGGATGCCGGTGCGGCGGGCCTGCAGGCGCAGCAGGGCAGCCACCGTCTGCAGGTTGTTCTTGACCCGGTGGTGGATCTCGCGGATCGTCGCGTCCTTCGACAGCAGCGCCATGTCGCGCCGGCGCAGGTCGGTGACGTCGCGGACGAGCACCAGCGCGCCGGCCGCGTCACCGCGGGGCCGCAGCGGGAGCGCGCGCATCAGCACGACGGCGTTGCGGGCGCGGACCTCCATCCGCATCGTGTGCCGGCCGTCCAGCGCGGCACCGATGCGGGAGGCCACCTCGGCGGCGTCGAACGGGTCCTGCACCAGCGCGCGGGTCGCGTGGGCCAGCGACATGCCGACGAGATCGCTGGCGTGCCCCATGCGGTGGTAGGCCGACAGCGCGTTCGGGCTCGCGTAGGCGACCAGGCCGAGCGCGTCGAGCCGGATCAGCCCGTCCCCAGCGCGCGGGCTGGTGTTGGTGCCGGCCTCGGAGATCTTCGGCGGGAACGTGCCGTCCGCGACCATCTGGCACAGGTCGGACGCACTGCCCAGGTAGGCGATCTCCAGCGGGCTGGGCACCCGCGGCATCGCCAGGTTCGTGTCGCGGGACAGGACGGCGACCACCTCGCCGTTGAGCCGCACCGGGATCGCCTCGGAGCGCACCGGGACCTCCAGGTGCCAGCGCGGGTTCTCGTCGCGGCAGATGCGGCCCTCGACCACCGCCCGGTGCAGCAGCGGGTTGTCGTCCGTGCCGACCTTGGCGCCGACCATGTCCTCCGGATGCGCTGTGGACGCCGTCGTGGGCCGCGCCTGCGCCACGCAGAGGTACGTGCCGGGCTCGGCGGGCAGCGGGATCCACAGGAGGAAGTCCGCGAAGGACATGTCGGCCAGCAGCTGCCATTCGGCGACCACCCGCTGCAGGTGGTCCACTACAGCGCCGGGGAGCTCGGTGTGCTCGGCGAGCAGCTCGCTCAAGGTGGTCATCGCCGCAATCAAACCACGTGGGAGGATGGTCGCTGATCGGTCAGGAGGGAGGAACCAGCATGTCGAAGCGTGCTCGCAAGCGCCGCGCCCGCAAGAAGAACGCCGCGAACCACGGCAAGCGGCCCAACACCTGAGCGGTGTTGATCGCTCGCGCCTTCTGAGTCGACGACCTCTCCTCGGTGCTCACGGCCCCGCCCTCGTTCCTCCGAGGGCCGCTGCGCGCCCGAGGTCGCGGACGCGTGCGAGCGCCGTGGTCAGCGTTCGGTGGTGTTCGGCCGCGGCTCGGGCGAGGCGTGCAGGGATGCGCGGCCGGAGCCGCGGTCGACCCGCTGATCAGCCCAGTGTGCGCCGTTCGACACGCGCGGCACGCACCTCGACGGTCGTGCCGGTCGGGGTCTGCTCCACGGTCACCTGGGCCTGCTCCAGCACCGCCGTGCGGATCTGCTGACGAAGCCGGTCACGCAGCCCGGCGGGCGCTACCTCGCCGCTGCACTTCTTGCCGAGCAGCTTCTTCAGCTTCTCGTCGATCCCGTACTCCGACAGGCACGGCGCGCACTCGTCGAGGTGCTGGGCGAGCACCTTGCGGCGTTCCTCGTCGCACTCGTTGTCGAGGAACAGCCACACTTCGGCCAGCACCTCGGAGCAGTCGGTGTCGTGGGGCTTGCCACAGCTCATGACCCGACCTCCTGTTCGCCCCGGAGGAATCCGCGCTCCCGTGCCGTGTCGGTAAGCATGTCACGCAGTTGACGCCGCCCGCGATGCAGTCGCGACATCACGGTGCCGATCGGCGTGCCCATGATCTCGGCGATCTCCTTGTACGCGAAGCCCTCGACGTCGGCGAGGTACACCGCCATCCGGAAGTCGTCGGGCAGCGCCTGCAGGGCCGCCTTGACGTCGTCGTCGGGGAGCCGATCGAGCGCCTCCATCTCGGCCGACGGCAGCCCCTGCGAGGTGTGCTCACCGGCCTGCGCGATCTGCCAGTCGGTGATCTCCTCGGTGGGCGACTGCTGCGGCTGCCGCTGCCGCTTGCGGTAGCCGTTGATGTAGGTGTTGGTGAGGATCCGGTAGAGCCACGCCTTGAGGTTCGTGCCCTGCCGGAAAGTGCGGAACGCCGAGTACGCCTTCAGGTAGGTCTCCTGGACCAGGTCCTCGGCGTCGGACGGGTTGCGGGTCATCCGCAGGGCAGCGCCGTAGAGCTGGTCGAGCAGCGGCATCGCGTCGCGCTCGAAGCGCGCCGCGCGCTCCTCGGGGGTCTCCTCGGCCAGCTCAGCCGACCCTGGTGACTGCTCCTGGGGTTCGACCTCGGCCGCCTGTTCGGTGCCGGGCAACGTGCTCCTCTCGGGTCGGACCACGGCCGATGCCGCGGACCCATCCTGTTGGGAGCGTACGCGGTCCACCCTGACGGGGCCTGCCGGAGGCGCCTCCATCACTGCATGCGTCACCTCATCGACAACACCGGACCGGACCGGGTGATTCCCTGGTCGAGCACGGCGGGACGGTCGACATAGGCTGCGCGCGTGGCAGGTAAGGGCACTCCGGCGACCGCGCTCCTGGCCAAGGCGAAGATCCCGCACACGCTGCACTCCTACGAGCACGACGGCGACGCCGCCTACGGCCCGGAGGCGGCCGAGCAGCTCGGGCTGGATCCCACGATCGTCTTCAAGACCCTCGTCGCCGAGGTCGACAGCACGCTCACCGTCGGGGTCGTGCCGGTGTCGGCGATGCTCGACCTGAAGGCGCTCGCCGCCGCCGTCGGCGGGAAGAAGGCGAAGATGGCCGACGTCGCGGCGGCCGAGCGGGCCACCGGCTACGTCGCGGGCGGGATCTCCCCGCTGGGGCAGAAGAGGCGGCTGCGCATGGTCATCGACTCGTCCGCGCTGCAGCTGCCGACGATGTACTGCAGCGCGGGCCGGCGCGGGCTGGAGGTGCAGCTGGCCCCCGCCGATCTGGCGAAGCTCACGGGGGCGACGTTCGCGCCGATCGCCACCCCGGCCTGATCAGCCGACGACCGTCGGCAGCCACCCCGCGACCGCGGCGCGCAGCCCGGGCATGTCGGACTTCAGCGAGTGGTCGCCGCGCAGCACCACGACCGTGCGGCCCTCCGCGGGCTCGGGCACACCGAACGGGTCGTTCGCGCCCTGCACGACGAGGATCGGCACGGCCGGTGCCTCCAGCTCGGCCAGCCGTGACTTCTCGGGCTTGCCCGGCGGGTGCTCGGGGAAGGCGAGGCAGAGCACGCCGATCGCGCCGCCCTCGTTCGCTGTGCGGCAGGCGACCCGGGCGCCTGAGCTGCGCCCGCCGAACAGCAGCGGCAGCTCGCCGCGCTGCGACTCGGCGACGGCGAGCCACGCGGCGTCGAGCTGCGGGGCGGGTGCGGGGGCACGGCGTCCGGCGACTCGGTACGGCTGCTCGACCAGGCCGACGGAGACGCCGGCGTCGAGCGCGACCCGGGTGACCGTGACCAGGTCGGGCGCGGTGACACCGCCGCCCGCACCGTGGCCGAGCAGCAGCAGGGCGCGCGGCTCGGCGGCGTCGTGGCGGGTGATGCGGGCGGGGCCGTGCGGAGTGGCGATCTCCACCGGGGCGACGGTGCCGGTCACTGCGGGGTCACTTCGGGTTCGGCCCGCACAGCAGGTCCAGCTGCAGCGGTTCGGGGGCGTCCTCGGGCGCCAGCTCGCGGATCAGCTCGGGGCCGTTGTTGCGGACGCTGTTGACCAGCGGTGACACCGGCCGCAGCGCCAACGCGGCCACCAGCTCCTCGGACGGCGGCTTGAGCAGCGCGGCGACCGCGGCGTCCTTCGCGGGGCGATCCGGGTCGAGCCAGGTGTCCCACGCCGACGGCGGCAGGATCAGCGGCATCCGGTCGTGCACCTGCGCGAGCGGGCCGACCGCCTCCGTGGTCAAGACGGTGGCGGTCACCAGACCGTTCGGGTACTCGCCCGCCGGGTCGTCCTTCGGCTTCCAGAACTCCCAGAGCCCGGCCATCGCCAGTGACGAACCGTCGCGGTAGTGCGTGTAGTACGGCTGCTTGTGCTCGGGGCCGCGCTGCCACTCGAACCAGCCGTCGGCCGGGATCAGGCAGCGCCGCGAGGCCATCGCCCGGCGGAACGCGGGCTTCTCCGCGGCCGACTCCGCCCGCGCGTTGATCATGCGGGCACCGCCCTTCGGGTCCTTCGCGAAGAACGGCACGAACCCCCAGCGCACCACGCGCAGACTGCGCTCGACGGTGTCGGGATCCGGATTACCGTCTTCGTCCCGCGGGTGGCGCTCCACGACCGCGACGATGTTCTTCGTCGGCGCGACGTTGTAGTCCGGCTGCACCTGCCCGTCCGTGGCGTCGACGGCGTGGAACTCCTCGGCCAGGTCGGTGGGCGACTTGATGGACGCGTAGCGGCCGCACATGCCCCCATACTCCCACCGACCACCGACGGTTCCAGCTGCACCTGATGACGCGGGCCGGGGCGCGTCCCCCGATGGGGGACTCGCGTCGCACAGGTCCGCGGCCAGGCTCCGATCTAGGTTGACCGGATGGGCGACGTCCACCTGCGCGACCTGCGGTACTTCGTCGCGGTGGCCGAGGAGGGCAGCTTCACGAAGGCGGCCACGGAGCGGTTGTTCGTGTCGCAGCCCGCGCTGTCGAAGCAGATCCGCCAGCTGGAGAGCCGGCTGCGCGCCGAGCTGTTCACCCGCTCCGCCCGCTCCGTCACGCTGACCCCGGCGGGTGAGGCGCTGCTGCCGCGGGCGAAGGAGCTGCTCGCGGGCTGGGAGGCGGCGCTCGCCGCGGTCACCTCCGCCGCGGAGGCCGCGCGCCGCACGCTGACCGTCGGCCTGCACGCCCGCACCCCGCCCGACCTGCCCGCCGCCGTGGCCCGGGTGGTCGACGAGCAGCTGCCCGGGTACCGGGTGGAGTTCCGCCAGGTCAGCTGGGACGACCCGGCGACCGGTCTGGTCGGGGAGCTGGTCGATCTCGCCGTGGCGTGGCTGCCGGTGCGCGACGGGCAGGGGCTCTCGGCCCGGATCGTCGCGCGCGAGGAGCGGTGGGTGGCGATGCCGGCCGGCCACCGGCTCGCGTCGCACACCGAGGTGGAGTTCGCGGAGCTGGAGGACGAGCCGTTCGTCGCGCTCCCGATCGCGGCCGGGCCGATGCGCGAGTTCTGGCTCGCCGTCGAGCAGCGCAGCGCCCCGGTGCGGATCGCGGCCGAGGCGCACACGGCCGAGGAGATGTTCGGCGCCGTCGCCGCCGGCACCGGGCTGGTGCTGCTGTCGGCCACGAACGCCGCCCGCTACCGGTGGCCGGGCGTCGTGTGCCGACGCGTGCGCGGCCTGCCGCCCGCCGAGCTGGCGGTGCTGTGGCGCTCAGCCGACCGCCGCCCGGCCGTGCGCGTGGTCGCCGACGCCTGTGCCCGCCACATCCACTGGCCCGCGCATGCGAGCATGAACAGGTGAGCGACGTCTGGCAGGCCCCACCCGCGGACGGCCCCGTCGAGGGCCGCGTCGAGGTACCCGGATCCAAGTCGGTCACGAACCGTGCCCTGCTGCTGGCGGCGCTGTCCGGCGGCCCCGCCACGGTCACGGGCGCTCCCGCCTCCCGCGACACCGCGCTCATGACCGGCGCGCTTTCCGCGCTCGGCGTGCCCGTCGAGATCGACGGCACGCGGGTCGCCATCGGTGCGCACGACGGTCTCCACGGCGGTGCCGTGCACTGCGGGCTGGCCGGCACCGTGATGCGCTTCGTGCCACCCGCGGCCACCCTCGCCACGGGCGACGTCGTCTTCGACGGCGATCCGCGGGCCCGCGAGCGGCCGATGTCGGTCGTGCTCGACGCGCTGCGCGGGCTCGGCGCCGAGATCGACGGATCGGCGCTGCCGTTCACCGTCCACGGCACCGGCGGGCTGCCCGGCGGCGAGGTCGTGGTCGACGCGTCGGCGTCGTCGCAGTTCGTGTCGGGCCTGCTGCTGTCGGGCGCGCGGTTCGACAAGGGCTTGGTGGTGCGGCACGAGGGCCCGCCGGTGCCGTCGCTGCCGCACATCGAGATGACCGTCGACATGCTGCGCACGGCCGGGGTCGCGGTCGAGGTGGACGGTCCGGACACGTGGCGGGTCGCGCCCGGTCCGATCACCGCCCGCGACTGGGTGGTGGAACCGGATCTGTCCAACGCGGCGGTGTTCCTCGCTGCGGCCGCGATCACCGGCGGCCGGGTCACCGTCGCCGGCTGGCCCGCGGAGTCCACGCAACCCGGCACGGAGATCCTCGCGGTGCTGGAGCAGGCGGGTGCGACGATCGAGCCCGGCCCCGACGGCATGACGGTGATCGGCCCCGACGTCCTCTCCCCCGTCGACGTGGACCTGCACGACGCCAGCGAGCTGACCCCGACCGTCGCGGCCCTCGCAGCGCTGGCCGACGGCACGTCGCGCATCCGCGGGGTCGCGCACATCCGCGGGCACGAGACCGACCGGCTAGCCGCGCTGGCCGCCGAGATCACCGCGCTCGGCGGGGTTGCCGTCGAGACCGAGGACGGGCTGGAGATCCATCCGGCGCCGCTGCGCGCCGATCCCGCCCGGCCGTGGCGCGCCTACGCCGACCACCGCATGGCGACCGCGGGCGCCCTGATCGGGCTGGCGGTCCCCGGTGTCGCGGTGGACGACATCGGTGCCACGGCCAAGACGTTCCCGGACTTCCCCGCGCAGTGGGCCGCGCTGGTCGGATGATCCGGCGGACCGACGTCGACGAGTCCGACGTCCGCGTCCGTCCCGGGAAGGGGTCCAGGCCGCGCTCCAAGCGGCGGCCGCAGCACGCCGACGCCACCGAGGCGATGGTGACGCTGGTCGACCGCGGACGCTGGCGCTGCGCGATCGGCGGTGACCCGCAGCGCCGGGTCACCGCGATGCGGGCTCGCGAGCTCGGCCGCACGCAGATCGTCGTGGGCGACCGGGTGCGGCTGGTGGGGGACCTGTCGGGCAGACCCGACACGCTCGCCCGCATCGTGCGCGTCGAGGAGCGCGCGACCTCGCTGATGCGCACGGTCGACGACACCGACGCCACCCAGCGGCTGGTCGTCGCCAACGCGGAGCAGCTGATCGTCGTCACCGCGGTGGCCGAGCCGGAGCCGCGGATCGGCTTCGTCGACCGGTGCCTGGTCGCGGCGTACGCGGGCGGGCTCGAGCCGGTGCTGTGCCTGACGAAGACGGACCTGGCCGATCCCGAGCCGTTCGCCGCGCACTACCGCGATCTCGGCATCCCGGTGCTGTTCACCCGCTACGACCGGCCGCCGGACGAGCTGGCGGCGCTGCTGGGCGGGCGGGTCTCCGCGCTCGTCGGGCAGTCAGGGGTGGGCAAGTCCACTCTGGTCAACGCCCTCGTGCCGACGGCGGAACAGCGCACGGCCGCCGTGTCCGGGGTCGGCAAGGGCCGGCACACCACGGTCGCCGCGCTGGCCCTGCCGCTGGAGGGGCCCGAGGGCGGCTGGGTCATCGACACCCCGGGGGTGCGGTCGTTCGGGCTCGCGCACGTGCGTCCCGACGACGTCATCAACGCGTTCGGCGATCTCGCGGAGGCGACCGAGGACTGCCCGCGCGGCTGCGGCCACCTGGGGCCGCCCGCGGACCCGGAGTGCGTGCTGGACACGCTGGTCGCCGACGGCGAGCTGGCACCCGCCCGCCTCGCCGCGCTGCGCCGCATCCTGGAGGCGCTGAGCGCGACCCGCCGATAACCCCGGCCCGGCCTGCTCGTTGAGCAGCACGGGACACCGTCGGGTGACGGTGGGCGGAGGGTGCCGGCATGGGCGGTACGGGTCGAGGAACACGCGCGCTCGTGCTCGGGCTCGCGGCGCTGGTGCTGGTCGGATGCGCCGGTTCGCCCGCCCCGGCCCGGCCGCAGCTGCCCCGTCACGGCTCGCTGACCGAGCTGGTCTCCGCGGTCGCCGAGCGCCAGCGGATCGACCGGACCGCGCGGATCAGCCTGCGCGGAGAGCTCGCCGGTGCCGCGATCACCATGAAGTTCACCGGCGAAGGGGTGCTGCGCGGGGTCGGCTCCGACGTGGCGGTGAAGTTCACCCAGGTCGTCACCCGGCCCGATGCCGATCCGCAGGAGACCGGGTTCGTCGTCCTGCCCGACGCGCTGTACCTGCTGCAGCCCGGCCGGCACACGGCCGCCCGGCCCTGGACGAGGGTGGACCGCTCGTCCACCGATCCCGAGGACCAGCAGCTGCTCGCGCAGGCGGCGACGCTCATCGACAGCGCCGACCCGGCTCGCACGATCTCTCGCTACGCCGGGGCCACCAGCATCACCGAGACCGCGGAGGACGTCATCGCGGGTGATCCGGCCGTGCGCTACACGCTCGTCGTCGATCTGGCGCGAGCCGCGGCGCTGCAACCCGATCCCGCGGTGCGGGCCCAGTTGCTCCAGCAGGTGCGCAGCGGCCTCACGCAGATCACCAGCAACCTGTGGATCGACCAGCTGTCCCGGCCGGTCCGGCTCGTCGTGCGCCAGGAGCTGCCGGGGATCGGCACCCTGTCGATCATGGGCAGCTACCGCGACTGGGGCCGGGACGTGGAGATCGAGGCACCGCCGGGGTCGCAGGTGCGCTGACCGACGCGGCGGTGGAATGCTTGCGGCATGAGCGATGAGGTGCCGCTGCGGATCGGCAACGCCGAGCGGGATTCCGCGATGAAGGCGCTCGACGAGCACCTGGCCGCGGGTCGGCTCGGCGTCGACGAGTACTCGGAGCGCTCGGCGGCCGCCGCAGCGGCCACCACCGCAGCGGAGCTCAAGGCGCTGTTCACCGACCTGCCCCCGCCGCACCCCGAACTCCCCACCGCGCTGGCACCCGCCCCGCGCCCGGAGGGCGCGCTCGCCGAGCGAAGCGGCGGGTTCCTCGAGGCGTGGGGTGGGCGGATCGTCGCCGTCACGCCGATCGTCGCGCTCGGCCTGTTCTTCCTCACCCGGCAGTGGTGGTTCTTCCTGCTGATCCCGCTCGTGGCGGCGCTGGTGTACGGCGGGAAGAACGACCGGCGCGGGGCCGGCGCCTGAGCAACAGCACTGCCGGGCCGGGCGGCCCCGTCGAGAACGAAGGCGTGGCGGATTCGAATCGATTCAGTCCGCCATCGCTTCGTTCTCGACGCGGGAGGCCGACGCGGGCAACCTCAGCGCAGGTCCACCAGGAACGCGATCTCCGAGGGGTCGTACCAGGCCAGCTCGTGGTCCTCCGCCTCGCCGACGAGGAACTCCGCGTCCATGTCGCCGAGATCAGCCCGGTCCACCGCCTCGGCAGCCTGCCGCACCGCGTACTCGGCGTCCTCGTTGTCGACGTGCACCGCCGCGACCCGCTCGAACGGCACCGCGCCGTTGATGCGCACCGCGCCGTCGTCGAGATCGGGGCGCAGCGTGACGTCGTCGACGTCGGCCGCCACCACCACCCGCCGGGGCGGGGTGGCGTTCTCCCCCAGCCCGAACTCCACCGCGAGCAGCCGGAGCGACGCCCGCGCTGCCTCGGTCATCGCCGCGTACTCCAGCTCCTCGTCATCGCCGCTGGTGTAGGCCTCGCGCAGCCGCGGGGTCAAGGCGAACGCGGTGCCCCCGATGGGGTCGAGCACCCCGTTCTTGACGAGCGAGCGCAGCATCGGCCACGTCGCCGGGATGTAGATCCTCATATGGCGCTCATCCTGTCACCGTGCCCAACAGCTCCTCCAAGGACTCGTCCACCATGCCAGCGAGGACGTCGACGTCGGGCATGGCGTCCCGGTCACCGTTGAACCCGTAGTAGATCCCGCCGTCGTAGGACGTGAGCCCGATGGCGAGGGCCTGTCCCTTCGCCAGCGGCACGACGGGGAACATCTCCTTCATCCGGGCACCCGCCGCGTAGAGCGCGAACTGCGGCCCCGGCACGTTCGACACGACCAAGTTGAAGATCCGCTTCGAGATCCCGTTGGCCGCTCGCGCTCCCAGGGCGTGCAGGGTGGGCGGGGCGAACCCGCCGATGCGCACGAGCGCGTCGGCCCCCACCGACTGCCCGCCCGCGGTGTGCTCGCGCATGGCGTGCGTGACCTGGTGCAGCCGCACGACCGGGCTCGGCTCCCCCACCGGCAGGTCCACCAGGAACGACGACACCCGGTTGCCGAGCGACCCGGACGAGGTCGGCACGTCGGGCTCGCCGCGCACCGACAGCGGCACCATCGCCCGCACCGTGGCGCCCGCGGTGACCGGTTCGCCGCGGGTCATCAACCACGCCCGCAGCGCGCCTGCGATCACCGAGAGGACGACGTCGTTGACCGTGCAGCCGTGCGCGGCCCGGATCCGCCGGTAGTCGTCCAGCGAGTTGCGCGCGATGGCGAACCGGCGCTGGGTGGAGATCTCGACGTTGAGCGGGGTGCCGGGCGCCTTGCGGCTGGCCGCCCACGCCATCGACAGCAGCTGCCCCGCCGCCCCGACGATCTTGCCGACGGTGGCGACCGCGTCGGTCGCGGCCGCGCGCACGTTCTCGACGAGCACCCCGGGCTGGGCCACCGACTCGGCCAGCGCCTCCAGCACGAGCTGGGCGCCGGTCGGCTCGTTGCGCGGCATCCACAGCTCCTCCGGGACCGGCCGCGGGTTCGGCGACACGTCGAGGATCACCTGGCCGATGTCGATCGCGCTGATCCCGTCGACCATCGCCTGGTGGGTCTTCGTCAGCACCGCGACCCGCCCGTCGGAGAGCCCCTCGACGAGGTACATCTCCCACAGCGGGCGGCTGTGGTCGAGCGGGCGCGACATCAGGCGGGCCACCAGCTCGGTCAGCTGGGCGTCCGAACCGGGCTTGGGCAGCGCGGAGCGGCGCACGTGGAAGGCCACGTCGAAGTCGACGTCGTCGATCCACACCGGGCGGGCCAGGTTACCCGGCACGTGCCGCACCTTCTGCCGGTAGCGCGGCACCATCGCGATCCGCTGCTCGACCAGCTCGACGAGCCGCTCGTAGTCCAGGCCGTCCTCCGGCCGCTCGAAGACCGCGACCGCCCCGACGTGCATCGGCGTCGTCGAGGACTCCAGGTAGAGGAAGGACGCGTCCAGGGCGGACAGCCGAGGCGGCATGATGCGATCCTATGCGCTCTCCGAAGGACACCTTCATCACCGTGTACGGGCGCAAGCCCGTCCTGGAGGCGCTGGACGATCCGTCCCTGACGATCGACAAGATCATCCTGGCGCACAACGCGCAGGGCGATCCGGTGCGCGCGATCCTCGCCGCCGCCCGCCGCCGCGGCGTGCCCGTGCACCGCGCCACCCCGCAGCGGGTCAAGGTGCTCGCCGGCAACGGGAAGCACGACCAGGGGGTCGTCGCCGACGTGGTCGCCCCGCGCATGGCGCCCATCGAGGAGTTCCTCGACGGGCTCGGCGACGGACCGGCCGCGCTGCTGGTGCTCGACCGGCTCACCAACCCGTCGAACGTCGGGATGATCCTGCGCACCGCGACCGCCGCCGGCCTCGACGGGGTGCTGCTGCCGCGGCGCGGCCTGCCGTCGATCGACCCGTTGATGATCAAGGCCTCGGCGGGCGTGGCGTTCCGCGCGCCGGTGGTGCGCTGCGGCACCGTCGAGGACGGGTGCGCGACGCTCGCCGAGGCCGGGTTCGTCGTCTACGGGCTCGACGCGGGTGGCGACAACCTGCTCACCGCCGAGCTGCCCGACCGCGTGGCGCTCGTGCTGGGCAACGAGACCAACGGCCTGTCGCCGACGGTGCGCGAGCTGCTGCACGGCCTGCTGGCCATCCCGATGCCGGGCGGCGTCGAGTCGCTGGGCGTGGCCAGCGCGGGTGCGGTGGCGGCGTTCGAGCTGGCGCGGCGGCGGCACGGGCTGGGCTAGCGCTGCGTGCGGCGCCTAGCCTGGACCCATGGTGCAGCGCCGCCTCCCCCGCCCCGCAGAGCTGCGCGAGCTGCTGCGGCCGGCCCCGTTCGTCCGGGACGCCACCGAGCGCCGGTTGCGCCGCGCAGCGAGCATCGCGGATCTGCGGGAGATCGCGCGGCGGCGCACCCCGAAGGCGGTGTTCGACTACACCGACGGCGGCGCCGACGGCGAGCTCTCGCTGCACCGCGCGCGGGCCGCGTTCGCGCGGATGGAGTTCGTGCCGTCGGTGCTGCGCGACGTCTCGGCCGTCGACCTGTCCCGCACGATCCTCGGGGGGCGCTCGACACTGCCGCTGGCGCTGGCCCCCACCGGGTTCACGCGGATGATGCACACGGCAGGTGAGCGGGCCGTCGTGGCCGCCGCTGCGCGAGCCGGCATCCCCTACACGCTGTCCACGATGGGCACCACGACCATCGAGGACGTCGCTGCGGCCGCGCCCGAGGCCCGGCGCTGGTTCCAGCTGTACCTGTGGCGCGATCGAGCGTTCGGCAAGGACCTGGTCGAACGCGCCGCCGCGGCGGGCTACGACGCCCTCATGCTCACCGTGGACACCCCGGTCGCCGGCAACCGGCTGCGCGACGTCCGCAACGGCCTGTCGATCCCGCCCGCGCTGACGCTGCGCACGTTCCTCGACGGCGCCCGGCATCCGCGCTGGTGGTTCGATCTGTTCACCACCGAGCCACTGGTGTTCGCGAGCCTCCAATCCTCCGGCGGCACCGTCGCCGACCTGGTCAACCGGGTCTTCGATCCCGCGCTCACCATGGCCGACGTCGAGTGGCTGCGCGGGGCCTGGCCGGGCAAGCTCGTGATCAAGGGCATCCAGAGCGTGGACGACGCCGTCCGCGTGGTCGACGCCGGGGCCGACGCGGTGGTGCTGTCCAACCACGGCGGCCGTCAGCTCGACCGCGCGCCCGTGCCGATCGAGCTGGTGCGACCGGTGCGGGACGCGGTCGGCGACCGCGCCGAGGTCCTGGTGGACACCGGAATCATGCACGGCGCCGACGTGCTGGCCGCGGTCGCGCTCGGCGCCGACGCCGCCCTCGTCGGCCGCGCCTACCTGTACGGGCTGATGGCCGGCGGCGAAGCCGGCGTCGACAAGGCGATCGCGATCCTGACCCTGGAGATGANCCGTACGCTGCAGCTCATGGGACTGAACGGGGTCGACGAACTCCGCCCNGAGCACGTGCNCCTTCGACCGATCGGGTGACGCTCCGCGCTGCGCGCGCCGCGGAATGGGTGCATGGTCGGCGGATGGGTTTGCTGGACAAGGCGAAGGCACTGCTCGGACAGCACGACGACAAGGTCGACCAGGGGATCGACAAGCTCGGCGACGCCGCGGGCCGGCGGTTCGGCCATGAGGAGCAGATCGACCAGGGCGCCGAACACCTGAAGCGCATGACGGGCGAGGGCGACACCACCGCCGCCCCGCCGCCGGACGCGGCCCCGCCGCCTCCGGCACCCGAGGGCGAGGCGCCTCCGCCTCGGCCGTGACCTGACCATCCACCAGGCGCCCCGGAACATCCGTTCCGGGGCGCCGTGATGCTGCGACGTGATCCTTCGACGCCGAACGGTACGGCGACGACGTCTGCCGGACGGGCCCGCACCCGCGCCGGACCGGGCGATCCTCACCGGCATGACCGCCACCCCGGCCTGGACACCCCGGTTGCAGCGCACGCACTACGAACCCGATCCCGGCACCGATCCGCACCCACCCGCGGTCCACGCCGGCTCGACGGCCCGGCCACCGGCGATCGGGCGGCCCACCCCGCCGGGGCACACGCCGACGGCCGTGCTCGCCGTGCGGCTCGCCGAGGTGCTGCGCACGGCGCTGGAAGTGCTCGACGGGCGCCGCCCGCACACGCAGCTCGCCACCGCGTTCCGCCCGCGGGCCCTGCGCTACTGGCGGGCCGCCACCGGCGTGCAGGTGCGCGGAGCGGCCCCGCCCCGGCTCGTCCGGGTGCGGATCGGTCGCCCGCAGGCCCACGTCGCCGAGGTGGCGGCCGTCGTCAGGTTCGGCTCACGCCACCGCGCGGTGGCCGCCCGGTTCGAGCACGGCGCCGACCGCGTGTGGCGGTGCACCGAGATCCGGCTGCTGTAGCAGCCTCAGGGCCGGACCGCGGTGGGCGAGCCGTGGCACTGCTTGTACTTGCGCCCCGATCCGCACGGGCACGGCGCGTTGCGGGACGGCTGCTGCGTGCTCCCCTGCCGGCGCCCCGGCCGCGGTCCGGTGCGCACGGCGTGCCCGTCCTCGGCCGGACCGGTGTAGCTCAGCGACTCCGGCGCGGGCCGCCGGCCACCGAACGCGACGGGCAGCACCGTCGTCGGGTCGTCCGGCACCGCGTGCCGGCCCCGCGGCGGCGCAGCGGGCACCGGCTGGATCGGCCCGGTCTTCGGCTCGGCGGGCTGAGCCGGCTGGGCCGCGCGGGCGGGCGCCGGCTGCACCTGGGGCGCGGGCTGCGGTGCCGGCTGCGGCTCGGCGGGCTGCACCCGCACGTTGAACAGATGCTGGATGGTCTCCTCCTTGATGCCCTCCAGCATCCGGTTGAACATCTCGTAGCCCTCGTTGCGGTACTCGATGAGCGGGTCCCGCTGGGCCATGGCCCGCAGGCCGATGCCCTCCTTGAGGTAGTCCATCTCGTACAGGTGCTCGCGCCACTTGCGGTCCATGACCTGCAGCAGCACCTGCCGCTCCAACTCGCGCATGCCGCCCTGCGCGCCGATGATCGCGTCGATCTCCTGTTCGCGCCGGGCGTAGGCCGCCTTCGCGTCCTTCAGCAGGGCATCGAGCAGGACCTCCTTGGTGAGGTCGTCGTGCTCGTCGCTCTCGGCGAGGTCCTGCCAGCGGATCGTCGGCTGGTAGAGCATGCCGACCGCGGTCCACAGCTTGTCGAGGTCCCAGTCCTCCGCGTAGCCCTCGGCCGTCGCCCCGTCGACGTACGCGGTGATGACGTCCTCGAGCATGTGCTGGATCTGCTCTTTGATGTCCTCGCCGGACAGGACCTTGCGGCGCTCCGCGTAGACGACGGTGCGCTGCTGGTTGAGCACCTCGTCGTACTTGAGGACGTTCTTACGGATCTCGAAGTTCTGCTGCTCGACCTGCGTCTGCGCGCTGCGGATGGCCTTGGTGACCATGCCGGAGTCGATCGGGACGTCGTCCGGCAGGTTGAACCGGTTCATGATCGACTCGACGACGTGGCCGTTGAACCGGCGCATCAGGTCGTCGCCCAACGACAGGTAGAACCGGGACTCACCCGGGTCGCCCTGCCGGCCGGAGCGGCCGCGCAGCTGGTTGTCGATGCGCCGCGACTCGTGCCGCTCGGTGCCCAGCACGTACAGCCCGCCGGCCGCGCGGACCTTCTCCGCCTCCTCGGCGACCTGCTCCCGGTACCGAGCGACCGTCTCGTCCCAGAGGGCCTCGTACTCCTCGCGGTGCTCGACCGGGTCGAGCCCGCGCGAGCGCAGCTCCTGGTCGGCCAGGAACTCCGGGTTGCCGCCCAGCATGATGTCGGTACCGCGGCCGGCCATGTTCGTCGCGACGGTGACCGCGCCCCAGCGGCCCGCCTGCGCGACGATCGCGGCCTCGCGCTCGTGGTGCTTGGCGTTGAGCACCTCGTGCGGCACTCCCAGCCGCTTGAGCAGCTTCGACAGGTACTCCGACTTCTCGACGCTCGTGGTGCCGACCAGGACCGGCTGCCCCTTGCGGTGGCGCTCGGCGATGTCCTGCGCGACCGCCGCGAACTTCGCCTCCTCCGTCTTGTAGATCAGGTCCTTGTGATCCACCCGGATCATCGGCTTGTTCGTCGGGATCGGCACCACGCCGAGCTTGTAGATCTGCGAGAGCTCGGCGGCCTCGGTCTGGGCCGTACCGGTCATGCCGGCGAGCTTCTTGTAGAGGCGGAAGTAGTTCTGCAGCGTGATGGTGGCCAGGGTCTGGTTCTCGGCCTGGACCTCCACGCCTTCCTTGGCCTCGATGGCCTGGTGCATCCCCTCGTTGTAGCGGCGGCCGGGGAGCACGCGGCCGGTGAACTCGTCGACGATGAGCACCTGGCCGTCGCGGACGATGTAGTCCTTGTCCTTCTTGAACAGCTCCTTGGCCTTGAGGGCGTTGTTCAGGAACCCGACCAGCGGGGTGTTCGCCGCCTCGTACAGGTTGTCGATGCCGAGCTGGTCCTCGACGAACGCGACGCCCTCCTCGGTGACGCCGATGGCGCGCTTGCGCTCGTCGACCTCGTAGTGGATGTCGCGCTTGAGCATCGGCGCGATCCGCGCGAACTCCTGGTACCAGCGGCCGCTCTGCTCGGCCGGGCCGGAGATGATCAGCGGCGTGCGCGCCTCGTCGATGAGGATCGAGTCGGCCTCGTCGACGATGGCGTAGTTGTGGCCCCGCTGCACCATGTCGGCGAGGTTCCACGCCATGTTGTCGCGCAGGTAGTCGAAGCCGAACTCGTTGTTGGTGCCGTAGGTGATGTCGCAGGCGTACTGCTCGCGGCGCGTCGCAGGCGGCATCTCCGCGAGGATCACCCCGACCGACAGGCCGAGGAAGCGGTGGACCCGGCCCATGTTCTCCGAGTCGCGCCGGGCCAGGTAGTCGTTCGTGGTGACGACGTGGACACCGTCGCCGGTGAGTGCGTTGAGGTAGACCGGGGCGACCGAGGTGAGCGTCTTGCCCTCACCGGTCTTCATCTCGGCCACGTTGCCCAGGTGCAGCGCGGCGCCACCCATCAACTGCACGGTGAACGGCCGCTGCCCCAGCGTGCGCTTGGCGGCCTCGCGGACCACCGCGAACGCCTCGGGCAGCAGGTCGTCGAGGGTCTCGCCGTCCTTGAGCCGCGCGCGGAACTCCTCGGTCTTCGCCCGCAGCTCGGCGTCGGTCAGGTCGACGTAGTCGTCCTCGATCGAGTCGATGTGGGCGGCCACGCGCGCAAGGCGCTTCACCAGCTTGGCCTCACCGGCACGGAGCAGGCGGTTCAGCAGTGCCACAGGTCGACCTCATTCACGCGCGGTGCGGGGGACATCCGGGTTCAGCCTAGCGAAGGAGGACCCGGTCCTTACCCACAACGGCGGAAGGGCGGCGACCGTTCCCCTGCGGGACCGGCCGCCGCCCTCCCGGCGACGTGCGCGTGAGCTGCTACTTCGACGTGAGCTGCTGCTCAGCGGGGGACCCGAGCCGGATCACGCCGTAGTCGTAGCCCTTGCGGCGGTAGACGACGCTCGGCGCCCCGGTCTCCTTGTCGGAGAACAGGTAGAAGTCGTGGCCGACCAGCTCCATGCGCGACAGCGCGTCGTCGACCGTCATCGGCTCGCAGGGATGCACCTTCTCCCGGACGATCCGGCCGGGCAGGTGGTCGTCCTCGGGCAGGTACTCGTCGTGGTCCCGCGGCGCGGGCACCTTGACTTCGGCGACTTCGGCGGCCGCCTCCTCGGTGTCGGCCTGGATCTGCGTCGGCAGGTCGTCGAGCACCGCCGTGGCGCCGCGGGTCGCGGACACCCGGGCCCGGCGGCCCGTGATGCGGCGGCGGTCGTGCGAGCGGCGCAGGCGTGCTTCGAGCTTCGCGATGGCGGTGTCCAGAGCGGTGTAGAAGTCCTTCGCACACGCCTCGGCGCGGGCGACGGCCTTGCGTCCGCGGCTGGTGATCTCGACGCGCTGGCAGTTCTTGTGCTGGCGGCGATTCGGTTCGTGGAAGAGCTCAACCTCCAGCCCGACCAGCCGCGGGTCGTACCGTTCCAGACGTGCGACCTTCTCGTTGACGTGAATCCGGAAATGATCCGGCACCTCGACGTTCCGGCCGGTGACGACGATCTCCACGCAGACTTCCCTCGCTTTCGGCGTCGGGTCTTCGCTGGCAGACCGCGCCCAGGGGGCTAGATCCCCGAGCGCTCGAACGAGCGATCCTCCTGTCTCGACTCGTAGGGAACTCGGTGATGCGCGCCACGGTAACGCGGATCACGGTTCGGCAACAGAGCATCGCGGGAAGTAATCCCGGCGAGAGTGGATGCGCCGAACGACATTGGCCGTTCACCCGATCGCGGGTAAGATTCTCCGGCGCGTTCAGCCGTTGACCGCGGGCCGTGAGTGGCGTCGCAGAGGACCACCGCGGCGCGGATCGGCCTGCCCGAGGCCGCCAGTGCAGCAGCGCACGCGCGCACGGTGGCCCCCGTCGTCACGACGTCGTCGACGAGCAGCACGCGCGCTCCCGACGGCGGCAACCGCCGCTCCCGAACGGTGACCCGGCCCGCCAGGTTGGCCGCCCGCTGTGCGGCGTCCAGACCGACGGACTCGGCTGCGCGCCGGTCCAGCCGCAGCGCCTCGGCCACCCGGATCCCGGACCGGCCGGCCGCGACCCACCGGCACAGCCGCGCCACGTGGTCACCGCCTCTGGCCCGGGCCGCGGCCCGCCGGGACGGCGCCGGCACCAGCCACAGCCCGCCCGGCGCCGGCGGGAGCCGGTCCACCTCGGCGGCCAGCAGGCCCGCGAGCGCCCCGGTCAGGTCCCGCCGATTGCGCTCCTTGCAGCGCAGCAGCGCCTGCCGCAACGGCCCGCGGTACCGACCCACGGCCAGCACCGGTGGTCCGCCGGGCACGACCGGAAGGGTGACCGGGCCCAGCGCCGCGGCGCAGCGCGGGCACCACGGCGGCGGACCGTCCCGGCACCCTGCGCAGCTACCGGGGAGCACGAGGTCGACCAGTTCACCGATCACGACCCCAGCGTCTCGCTCCACACCGACAGTGTCGGCCGGATGCCTGGCCGGGTCGCCGGGCACGAGTCCTCGAGATCAGGGGACGTGGAGCCCTGTCGGCGCGGGAGCGCCTGGTGCGCGTCAGCCGGGGTACCCCGGCACCGCGCCCGCAGCGCCGGAGAGCTGCTGCCGCCAGGCGTCCTGCGCGCCCAGCTCCAGCGTCCAGACCCCGGTCTGGTCGGTGACGAGGAACGGCCGATCGGGCCCCGCAGCCAGGGCCGTGAGGGGCGCGGTGAGGTTCGTCGAGATCACCTCGGAGAGGGCCAGCCCGTCGACCCCGACCTGCGCGACGAGCAGGTCCGGATTGCGGGTGATCGCGACGACGAGCTCCGTGGAGCGCCAGTCCGCCGACACCACCGGTTCGAGCGACTGCGGGCGCAGCTTGCGCACCTCGGTGATCGCGACCCGGCCGTCCAGGCCGCGGGCGACCGCGCCGACGTACAGCCCGCCGTCGACGACCGCGAGCACCCGCACCCCGTCGCGGGACAGGCGCAGATCGGTGACCGAGCCCATCGCGGTGAGCGCACCCGCGTCGACCGTCGCGGGCTCGGCGGGGCCGTCCGGCGCGGTGGGCACCCGCACGATCCGCCGCCCGTCGGCGACGGTCCACACCTCGTCGGCGTCCGGGGTCCAGGTGGGCCGGGTGAGGATGCCCGCGGTCACCTCGACCGTGTTGAGGACCCCGTCGGTCATGCGGCCGACCATCAGCTGGTTCCCGTTGCCGGCCCGGGCGACCACGGCGAGCCGGCGCCCGTCCGCGCTCACGGCCGCGGAGACCGCCGCGACGCCGCCGTTCCCGGCGGGGCCCGGGATCGGGGCCGCCGGCACCGGGCCGGAGAGCGTGCCGACCCGGCCGCCGCTGACCACGATCGCGGGCGAACCCGGCGCCGGCCGCGCCTCGCCGACGAGCCCGGCGACGTCCTCGCGGGTCCACTCGGACCGCCCGGCGAGCAGCGGTTCGCCGTCGATGAGGATCCGCACCCGCATCACGTTCACCTCGGCGAGCGAGAGCACGATCTGCGCCGCGATGAGCCGGCGCGCGGCGTCGTCGGGCGGGGTGATGCGGGTGAGGTCGACGACGACCGCACCGTCGGCGCCGGTCGCGACGTTGGCGCGCAGCTCGGCCCCGGCCAGCAGAGACGCCGCGGCACCGGAGAGGGCGGCGGACGGGCCGGCCAGCAGCATGTCCACCACCCGCGCCGGCTGGGTCCGCGACGGCACGACGGGCAGGTAGCGCAGGTCGGACACGACCCGTCGCCGCGCCGGGTCGACGAACCACACCGGCACGGCCTTGTAGTTGCTGCGGAACTCGTCGAGCCCCACGACCACACCCGCAGGCAGCCGGGAGATCCGCCACTGGCCGTCTCGCTGCACGAGCTGCAGATCGGACGAGTACTGACCGACGTCGGCCTCGAACGCGCCGGTCTGCGGGACGAGCCGGCCCACCTTGGTGCCGCGGATGCGCACGGTGGCCGTGCCCGGCGCCTGGGCGCCCGTGATCACCGGCACCGTGTCGATCTGGCCCTCCAGCACGGTCAGCGCCGCACCGTCGTTCCAGTCCTGCCCCGCCTCCTGGGTGAGGAACCGCCGGGCGGCCCCGTGCCGGTCGGCGCTGGACGCGGACGCGGTGACGAACCCGCGCACGATGTCGAGCGAGTTCGCCCCGGCGACCGGGGCCGGCGGGGGCGCCACCGAATCCCCCGCGCCGACCTGGCGGACGACCTGCACGGGCGAGGTGGCCGGGACCCCGGCGCACGCGGCGACGCCGGTGAGCAGGAGCACCGCCGCGGTAGCCCCGGCGAGGCGGCGCAGCCGGGACCGGGACCGGGTGCTGACCGCAGCTCCGCTGGTCACGGCTCCGCTGGTCACGACTTCGCTGGCTACGACTTCCCTGGTCACGACGTCTCCGCCTCCGACGCGACCGGGTCAGGGGTGACCACCGGCCAGCCCAGCGGCGGCGTCGGCACCGACGCGGTCTGCTCCGCAGCCGGCTCGGGTTCGTCGTCCGGGGCGAGCGGTAGCGGGCTGGACACCAGCACCCCGCCCGGCTCCCGGGGCAGGGTGAGCCGGAACGCGGCCCCCTCCCCCGGCTTGCCCCAGGCCTGCAGCCAGCCGCCGTGCAGCCGCGCGTCCTCGAGCGCGATGGACAGGCCGAGGCCACTGCCGCCGCTGCGCCGCGCCCGGGACTCCTCGGCCCGCCAGAACCGGTTGAACACCAGTTGCGCCTCACCGGGCCGCAGGCCCACGCCGTGGTCGCGCACCAGCACCGCGACGGCGTGGTCGTCGGCCCGCAGAGTGATCTCGACGGGGCGGCCCTCGCCGTGGTCGATCGCGTTGGCCACGAGGTTGCGCACGATCCGCTCGACCCGCCGCGGATCGACGTCGGCGTAGATGCCCTCGGGCAGGTCCAGCTCCAGCGGGGTGTCGGCCTCGGCGGCGATGCCGCGCACCAGCTCGACCGCCCGCTCCACGACGCCGCGCATGTCGACCCGTTCGGCGCCCAGCTCGGCCACGCCCGCGTCCAGGCGGCTGATCTCCAGCAGGTCGGCCAGCAGCGCCTCGAACCGGTCCAGCTCGGCGACGAGCAGCTCCGAGCTGCGCCGCAGAGCGGGCAGCAGCTCCGCACGGGAGGCGTAGAGCACGTCGGCGGCCATCCGCACGGTGGTCAGCGGTGTGCGCAGCTCGTGGCTGACGTCGGAGGTGAACCGGCGCTGCAGCGCCCCGAACTCCTCCAGCTGGCGGATCTGGTTCTGGATGCTGCTGGCCATCTCGTTGTACGACTCCCCGAGCCGCGCCACCTCGTCCTCCCCGACGACGGGCATGCGCTCGTCGAGGTGCCCCTCGGCGAACCGCTCGGCGATCTCCGCGGCCTGCCGGATGGGCCGCACCACCTGCCGGGTGACGATGCTCGCGATCCCGGCCAGGAGCAGCAGGAGGATCAGCCCGCTCACGATGAGCGTGCTCTGCACCAGCCCGAGCGTGCGCTGCTCATCGACCAGCGGGAACAGCAGGTAGAACTCCAGCTCGCCGTTCGCGGTGCGCACCGGCTGCCCGATCACCAGCGTGGGCACCGGGGTGCCGTTCTCGTCGATCGTGACGTACTTGCGCGCGAGCGTGCCGCGGGCGACGGTGTCGCGCAGGTCCTGCGGCACGTCCTCGATCGGGCCCGCTGACACGACGGGCCCCACGACGCGCGGGCCGGTGGTCAACGCGGCCCGGAACTCACCGGCGCCGGGGGAAGCGGGCTCGTCCGACGTGCTGACCGTGGTGAGCCGGTCGAGCGCCTTGTTCAGGTCGCCCGCCGCTCCTTCGCGGTCCGGGTCGACCCCGGCCAGCTCGCGCTCCAGCAGCGCACGGGCCGAGTCGGCGCGGTTGAGCGTGTCGGCCTCTTTGGCCTGCAGCGTCTGCGAGGCGATCTGGGTCTGCAGCACCAGGCCCAGGACGAGGACGACGGCCGTGGACAGCGCCAGTGTGGAGATGACGACGCGGACCTGCAGCGACCGCCGCCAGACCGCGTTGAACGCCTCGGAGACCTCGCTGCCGAGCCGCCGGAGCTGTCCGACGCCGCGGACGAACCGGCTGCGCAGGCTCACGGCCGGAGGAACGCGCCGCCGATCACGGCGGGCCCGCCTTGTACCCGACACCGCGCACGGTCAGCACCACCTCGGGGTGCTCCGGGTCGCGCTCCACCTTGGACCGCAGCCGCTGCACGTGCACGTTCACCAGGCGGGTGTCGGCGGCGTGCCGGTAGCCCCACACCTGCTCCAGCAGCACCTCGCGGGTGAACACCTGGCGCGGCTTGCGGGCCAGCGCGACCAGGAGGTCGAACTCCAGCGGGGTGAGGGCGATCGGCTTGCCGTCACGCATCACCTGGTGGGCGGGGACGTCGATGGTGACGTCGCCGATCGACAGCTGCTCGGCCGGCTCGGCCTCCATGCGCCGGATCCGGGCACGGATCCGGGCCACCAGCTCCTTCGGCTTGAACGGCTTGACGACGTAGTCGTCGGCGCCCGACTCGAGGCCGAGGACGACGTCGACCGTGTCGCTCTTCGCCGTGAGCATGACGATCGGTACGCCCGACTCGGAACGGATCGCGCGGCACACGTCGATGCCGTTCATGCCGGGCAGCATCAGGTCGAGGAGGACGACGTCGGGCCGGAGCTCGCGGACGGCCGGCAGCGCCCGTGTGCCGTCCCCCACCACCGCGGTGTCGAAGCCTTCCCCCCGCAGCACGATGGTGAGCATCTCGGCCAGAGCCGGGTCGTCGTCGACCACCAGTACGCGCGACTTCATTCGGTCAGCATCCCATCACACCGTGACCGCCCGTTCAGGGCTCCCCGACGCGCGACGCGAGCGCGGCCACGTCGAGCTCGGCGGCCCCGTCCAGGATTGTCCACGCCGAGCGCCACCCCGTGTCGGCGAGCGCCCGGTACACCGTCGCGGCGCGCTCCTGAAGTCCGCGATCGGCCTCGTAGGTGTCTCGGGCCCGGTCCGGCTCCGCGGACTCCCGCGCCTGCGCCCGCGCCCCCGCGACGTCGCCGGGCACGGAGAGCAGCAGCTGGTGGTCGGGCACCGGCACGCCGAGCTCGGTCTCCAGCTCGGCCACCCACGCGACGAACCGGCCGTCGGCGGCCTCGTGCAGGCGGGCGGCGCCGTAGGCAGCGTTGGAGGCGGTGAACCGGTCCACGAGCACCACGTCGTGCTCGGCGAGCGCCTTCTCCAGCTCCGGGGCGGCCGCGCGCCGGTCGAGGGCGTAGAGCAGGGCCATCGCCTCCACCGACCGCGCCACCGCGGGGAGCCGCCCGTAGAGGCCCGCGCGGACGAGGTCGGCGTGCTCATCGACGCCGTAGCGGGGGAACCCGAACCGGGCGACGCTGCGGCCGCGCGCGGTCAGCTCCGCCGTCAGCCGGTCGGTCAGCGTGCGCTTCCCGGCTCCGTCGATCCCCTCGACGACGATGAGTCGGCCCATGGCGGGAGGTTATCCGCCGTGCTGACCGTCGTCGTCGCGGCTGTGCCGGGCGTGCCGGCCGGGACGCGGCTCGGCGGGTGCCGTGATCGGCAGCCGCTGGGTCTCGGCGTCGGCCAGCGACGGCGCTGGTGGTGCCGGCGCTGGTGATGACTGTGCTGGTGATGGCGGTGCGGGCCGGACCGGCTCAGCGACGCGGGTCGGCGCCGGTTCCGGATCGGGCTCCGGTTCCGGCTCGGCCGGCGTGGTCCGCAGGGCGGCGAACGCCAGCCGCACCACGAGCAGCGCCCAGAACCCGACGCCGGTGAGCTTGAGCGCGGTCGGCAGCAGCTGACCGTGCCGGGCGGTGATCTCCACGATCACGACCGCGGCGGTCCGACGCAGACCGCCGCGAGGNNGAGCGAGCAGCAGGTCCAGCCCCAGCGCGCGGTGGAACACCGAGCCCGAACGCGACGACGCCGATCCCGTAGATCACCGGTAGGACGAGCGTGGGCAGGCCGATCGCGCCGTCGAGGAACTCGTGGCCGAGGAAGATGTCGTCGGCGGCCATGACGGCGCCGAGCAGCCCGGCGGTGAGGAACATCGGCACGCCGGAGCGCCGGGCCGAGCGCAGCACCGCGGCGGTGAACAGCGCGCACGTGGCCGGCACCAGCCACACCACGGCGACGAGGTTGGACAGCCAGCCCGCGTACTCGGGGCCCTTGAAGACCGAGGTCGGGTCGCGACTGAGATCGTCGAAGTCGACGTCGAACGCGGCGGCGAGCACGATCGTCGCGAGGATCGCCACCGCGGTGAACCCGAGCACCACGGCGATCCCCAGTGCGAGGCGGCCCAGATCGCGACGGGGCTCGTCGGTCCCGACCCGGTCCTGACGACGGTTCACTCCTGGTCCGGCGACCGGTGACGAGCGCGCCGGCCGCCGGGCGGCGGGTTCAGCCGGTGTCCGTTCACCCGCCCCGGCTCCGGCAGGCGGTGCTCATCGCTGCGCGGCAGCCGGTGCTCGCCCGAGGACGCCTCACGCGGGCGCACCTCAGAGGCGACGACCGTGGCGGAGTCCTCGAACGCGCCCGGAGCGGGCCGGCGGACGGGCCCGCGCCGGCCGGCGTCCACCACCGGGATCGGGGTGGTGGCGAGGTCGTCGAACGAGGTGTGCGCGGGCGCCGGGCGGCGCGGCTCCGGCGCCGGCGCGGGGCGCCGCGGTGCCGCGAGGTCCTCGTCGTGGAGGTCGTCGAAGCTGCCGCCGTCCTCGCCGTCCTCGCCGTCCCCGTCGTCCCCGTGGTGGTGCTGGGCCTCGTCGTCGGCGTCGCGGCGAGCGACCATCTGCGTCATGGCCCGGTAGGCGAGCTTGACCAGCAGCGTCGACCAGAACGCGGCCCCGATCGCCTTCGTGCCGTCCTCGAAGAACAGCGGCAGGCCCAGCGCGAGGTTGTCGACAAGCGCCGACGCACCCCAGCCACCGAGCGCGCCGAGCGCGAGCAGCAGCCACCAGCCCAGCCGCCGTCGGTAGAGCCAGCAGAAGACGACGACGGCCGCGAAGTAGACGCCGGGCAGCAGGAACCCGGGCGCCCCGAGCACCTGCGCCTGCTCGTGGAGCATGAAGAAGTCGTCGAGGCCCATCACCGCGCCGATGGCACCGCCGGCGAGCAGCATCTTCGCCTCGGACCGCCAACGCGCGACGAACCACGCCACGATGCCGGCGAACAGGGCGGGGAGCGCCCCGATCTGCCACACCAGGATCATGGTGTTGGCGTAGAAGCCGGTGAAGTACGGACCGCCCAGCGACGACGCCGGGTCCTCGCTCAGCTCCCAGAACGGGATCCCGTTGGCCTTGGCGATGAAGTACACCACCGCCGTGAACGCGGTGACGACCAACGGGACGGCGACGGCCACCACGATGGTCGACTTGAGTCCATCCCGTGTTCGCCCGGAAATCACCCGTTGAGTGTAGGGGCCTGGGTCGGGCGCACCAGACGTTCACCACATCGAGTGCCGACAGGCGGTCGTTCTCCTGCGATGTCTTGCCGTTCACCCACCACGAACGGAGGCCGGCATCCGTCCGGGTGCCGGCCTCCGTTCGGTGGTCGCGTCAGTACCGGTAGTGCTCCGGCTTGAACGGCCCCTCGACGTCGACGCCGATGTACTCGGCCTGCTCCTTGGTGAGCTTGGTCAGCTCCCCACCGAGCGCCTGCACGTGGATCCGCGCGACCTTCTCATCGAGGATCTTCGGCAAGCGGTAGACGTCGTTGTTGTACTCCTCGTGCTTGGTGAACAGCTCGATCTGCGCGATCGTCTGGTTCGCGAAGGAGTTGGACATCACGAACGAGGGGTGGCCGGTCGCGTTGCCCAGGTTCATCAGCCGCCCCTCGGAGAGCACCAGGATCGAGTGCCCGTCCGGGAAGATCCACTCGTCGACCTGCGGCTTGATGTTGATCTTTCGGATGCCCGGGACCCGAGCCAGACCGGCCATGTCGATCTCGTTGTCGAAGTGGCCGACGTTGCCCAGGATCGCCTGGTGCTTCATCCGCTTCATGTGGTCGACGGTGACGATGTCCTTGTTGCCCGTCGCCGTGATCACGATGTCGGCCTGCCCGACGACGTCGTCCAGGCGCGCGACCTGGTAGCCCTCGAGCAGCGCCTGCAGCGCGCAGATCGGGTCGGCCTCGGTCACGATCACGCGGGCGCCCTGCCCGGCCAGCGCCTCGGCGGACCCCTTGCCCACGTCGCCGTAGCCGCACACGACCGCGACCTTGCCGCCGATCAGCACGTCGGTGGCCCGGTTGAGGCCGTCGATCAGTGAGTGGCGGATTCCGTACTTGTTGTCGAACTTGCTCTTGGTGACCGAGTCGTTGACGTTGATCGCCGGGAACAGCAGCTTGCCCTGCTCGGCCAGCTGGTAGAGCCGGTGCACGCCGGTCGTGGTCTCCTCGGTGACCCCGCGGATGCCCGCGGCGATCCGGGTCCACCGCTTGGGGTCCTCGGCCAGCGAGCGGCGCAGCAGCTCGAGGATGATCCGGTACTCCTCGGAGACCGACAGGTCGTCGTCGTCGACGGTCGGCACGGCCCCGTTGGTCTCGAACTCGACGCCCTTGTGCACCAGCAGGGTGGCGTCACCGCCGTCGTCGAGGATCATGTTCGGGCCGACGGTGTTGCCGTTCTCGTCGGTGAACGTGAACAGCTGCTCGGTGCACCACCAGTACTCCTGCAGCGTCTCGCCCTTCCAGGCGAACACCGGCACACCCTTCGGCTCCTCCGGGGTGCCGTGCGGGCCCACGACCGTGGCCGCCGCGGCGTGGTCCTGGGTGGAGAAGATGTTGCACGACACCCAGCGCACCTGGGCGCCCAGGCTGACGAGCGTCTCGATCAGCACCGCGGTCTGCACCGTCATGTGCAGCGAACCCGCGATGCGCGCGCCGTGCAGCGGCCTGGCCTCCGCGTACTCGCGGCGCAGCTCCATCAGGCCGGGCATCTCGTGCTCGGCGAGGCGGATCTCCTTGCGGCCGAACTCGGCCAGACCGAGATCGGCGACGGCGAAGTCGATCCCGTTGCGCGACTGCAGCTTGGAGACGGCTGTCTCAGCGGTCATGGGGTGGAGCTCCCTGGTCGACGGTGTGTGGCGGCTGCTACGTCGACGGGAGGTCGGGTGCCTCCTCGACGACGGAGGCGCCCTTGTGTCTTTACCAACAGGCCGAGCGTGGCGGATCGAGGATCCGTCGCAGCGCCTCTCGGCCTGTGCCGACGAGGATAACGCGTGGGCTGTGGGGCGACCACTGGTGGAGGGCACAGGGTTCGCGGGGGTCGTCTTGGGGTCTCGTACGCCCGGTCCGCTCGTGACGGGGCAGCCAGGAGCGCATCGAGATCATCGGGCGGGCGCCGGTCGTCGCCACCGCGGTAGCCCGCTGAAGGCTGCCCGGGCGTTACGAAGTCGGGGAGGTCCGCGGCCGGGTTTGCGGAGCGGAACCGGGACGGGCTCAGCCCAGCAGATGGTCACGGAGCAGTGACTCGGCTGCCTCCGTGCGGCCGTGTGCGGCCAGCAGGCCGGCGGGCGCGACGGCGAAGTCGGCGTCGACGGCCACCGGGGCGTCGCCGACGGCGGGGGCGAGTTCGGTGTCCGCCCTGATGGTGCGTTCCACGGTGGTCAGGCCGGCCGCGGTGCGCTGGCGGAAGACGCCGCCGGACAGGACGACGAGGCCGACGCCGCGGGCGGCTTCGGGGTGGGCGCGCATGTGGCGGCGCACGGCGACGACGGCGGCGAGGGCGGCGATGCGGCGGTCCTCGGCGGCGCTGCCGGCGTCGCGCGGGACGTAACCGGTCTCGCTGGTGAGGCGATCGACGGTGCCGGAGAGGAGGTCGGCTTCGACGGGGTCGACGAGGCCTTCGGCCTGGGCGCTGACGAGGACACCGCCTGCGGCGGAGCGCATGCCCAGATCGCCCTCGACGGTGTGGACGGGGCCGTCGCCCGGAACGGCGGAGTGGACGTCGGTGGTGGCGCAACCGACGTCGACGAGGAGGACGCGGGTGCCGCGGATGCGGGCCAGCTCGGCGGCGGCGTGGGTGACCGCGTCAGCGGTGGCGGTGCGGACCAGGCGGCGGAAGCGCGGGGCGGTGGCCGGGCCGCGACCGCCGAGGCTGTGGCTGCGGTAGAGCTGTGCGAGTGCGGCGCGGGCGGGCTCTGCGACGATCTCGCCGGGGCGCGGGGTGACGTTGTCGCAGGCCACGACGGTGCGACCGGTTCCCCGGAGGAGCACGAGGGCGTCGTCGCGGGCGGCGGTGTTGCCGGCGAACACGATGGGGTAGCGGATGCGGGCGCCGGCCAGGCGGCCGGCGTTGTGCACCACGACGCTGGGGTCGTCGCCGTCGGCCCCGCCCATCAACAGCACCGCGCTCGGACGGCTGCCGCGCAGGGCGCGGATGTCCTCGGGATCCATCGGGCCCGCGTGGACGTGCACGACGTGGGCGCCTGCGGAGAGGGCGACGCGGTGGGCGGCCTCGGTGGTGATCAGTTTCTCGGTGCCGATGGCGGCCAGGCGCAGGCCGCCGCCCGCTGAGGAGCAGGCGAGCAGCTCGGGGTCGGTCTCGCCGGTGCCCTCCGCGGCCGAGACCGCGCGGACCGCGGCGTCCATGCCTTCCAGCACGTCGCCGGTGGTCGTGGGGTGCTCGGCGAAGCCGGCGAGGCCGCCGTCGTGCCGCACCAGGGCCGCCTTCGTCCACGTGGAGCCCACGTCGAGGCAGACCGCTGCAATCCGTGCCGGGGGCGCCACGCCCCGACTCTAAGTCGTCTTCGGCCCGTTCGGCTGCCCCCGGTCGGCGCACGCGGACCTGACCTGACGGTCGTGGTGCGAGGCACACTGCAGATGTAGCTTGCGGTGACCCGTAACACACTGGGAGCGATCGAATGCTCGGACTGATGCAGGACCGCCCGCTGGCTCTCCCGCACATCTTCCACCGCGCGGAGCAGTTGTTCGGGCACAAGACCGTCGTCACCGCCGAGGTCAACGGCGAGACCACGACGACCATCGCGGAGCTGTGCACCCGGGTACGTCGACTCGCCACCGCGCTGGACGACCTCGGCATCAGCGCCGACGGGCGCGTCGCGACGTTCTGCTGGAACACCGCCCGGCACCTGGAGCTGTACCTGGCCGCCCCGTGCACCGGGCGCGTGCTGCACACGCTCAACATCCGGTTGTTCCCGGAGCAGCTGGTCTACATCGTCGGGCACGCCGAGGACGAGGTGATCTTCGTCGACCGGTCGCTGCTGCCGCTGCTGTGGCCGCTCGCGGACAAGATGCCCACCGTCCGCGCGTTCGTCGTCATCGACGACGGCGCCGACACCGCGATCCCCGACGACCCGCGGGTGCGCGACTACGAGGAGCTGCTGGCCGCGGCCGAGCCGTTCAGCGGCGACTTCGTCATCGAGGACGAGAACACGGCGGCTGCGATGTGCTACACGTCCGGCACCACGGGCAACCCGAAGGGCGTGGTCTACAGCCACCGCTCCACGGTGCTGCACTCGGTGGCGACCCTGTTCGCCGACGGCCCCGCCCTCTCCGAGCGCGACGTGCTGATGCCCGTCGTCCCGATGTTCCACGCCAACGCGTGGGGCCTGCCGTACGGGGGGCTGCTGGCCGGGTCGACGCTGGTCATGCCCGGCCCGAACATGGCACCGCAGGCGATCGTGTCGATGCTCGAGCGGCACGAGGTGACCATCACCGCCGGCGTGCCCACCATCTGGATGGGTGTGCAGCCGCTGCTCGGCGACCACGACCTGACGCACCTGCGGGCGATCCTCTGCGGCGGCTCGGCGGTGCCGAAGGCCCTGTCGGAGGCCTACCGCGAGGCCATCGGCATCCCGCTGCTGCACGCGTGGGGCATGACCGAGACCAGCCCGATCGCCTCGGTCTCGTCGATGCGCTCCCACCACGAGGGGCTCACCGAGGAGGAGCGCGCCGACGCTCGCGCCCGGCAGGGCTACCCCCTCCCGCTGGTCGAGCTGCGCATCGCCGACCCGGAGACCGGCGAGCCCCAGCCGTGGGACGACGAGGCCACCGGTGAGGTGCAGGCCGCAGGCCCGTGGATCGCGAAGGACTACTACCGCGGCGAGGGTGGCGGCTCCCAGTTCACCGAGGACGGCTGGCTGCGCACCGGCGACGTCGCGACGGTGGACAGGTACGGCTCGTTCCGGCTCGTCGACCGCACCAAGGACCTCGTCAAGTCCGGCGGTGAGTGGATCAGCTCCGTCGAGCTGGAGAACGAGATCATGGCCCACCCGAAGGTCGCCGAGGCCGCGGTCATCGGCGTGCCGCACGAGAAGTGGGTGGAGCGGCCGCTGGCGTGCGTGGTGGTCAAGCCCGGCGAGACGCTGACCGCCGAGGAGGTCATCGAGTTCCTGCGGCCGCGGGTGGCGAAGTGGTGGCTGCCCGACGCCGTGGAGTTCATCGACGAGATCCCGAAGACCAGCGTCGGCAAGTTCTCCAAGAAGACGCTGCGGGAGAAGTTCGGCGGTTACGAGCTGCCCGCCGCCGCGGAGCGGTAACCCGCACCCGTCGTGGACGAGCCCGTGGTGCGCGCGCCGCGGGCTCGTCCTCGTCGCGGGGTCAGTCGAGCCCCTCCCGGGTCAGCCGGCGGACGAGCGCCACCGCTCCGGCGTCCCCGAGCGCGGCGCCGCGGGCCCGCAGCTGCTCGAACTCCTCGCCGAGCGCCTCCCGAGCGGCCGTCTCCACCCGGCGCACCCGCTCGGCGTCCGGCCCGAACACGGGGCTCGCGCTCGGACTCGCCCACAGCGCCCCGAGCAGCACGGCGACGTCGCGGTGCCGGTCGAGCCGGGCCAGCGTCTCGATGAGCGCCCGCACGGCGATCCACAGCTGCGTCCATGCCCCGAAGCCGTGCCAGTGGTCGATGAGCGGGGCGAACACGGCGAGCGCGGCCTCGGGCTCGGTGCTCGACCGGGCGGTCGAGGTGAGCAGGGTGTGCCGGGCGATGCCCGCGATGAACCCGCAGTCGGCCTGCTCGGCGGCGTGGATCGCAGCCTGCAGGTAGTGCGCGGCCTCCGGGTCGCCGCGTTCGGCCCGGCGCTCGCCCCGCACGTACGCGAGGTAGCCGAGCGCCGTCGGGGAGCCGATCCGCTCGGCGAGCGCCACCGCGCGGTCCTCGTAGGCGCCGGCGAGGTCGTCCTGTCCCGCGTAGGCGGAGTTGAGGGTCAGGTCGGCGAAGGCCATGAACTGCGCTTCGACGTCGCCCGCACGCTCGGCGAGCTCGAGCGTGCGCCGGGTGACGTCGGCGGCCTCGGCCAGATCACCGCGGAAGGCGAGCACGTTCGCCGGCGCCTGGTAGGCCTCGCAGGCAGCGGTCGGTGCCTGCGCCGCCTCCGCCACGGCGAGGGCCTGCTCGACCAGCTGCTCGGCCTCTGCCAGCCGGCCCCGCTGCCAGCAGGTCGCTGCCAGCAATCCGAGCAGGTGCGCCACCAGCGGATGCGCCGCCGCGGCCGCCCCGCCCTGCAGGGCGCCGGCCCTGCGCAGCGACGCCTCCAGCAGCTGGACCAGGTCGACCCGGCCGCGCAGGAACGCGAGCTTGCCGAACAGCGCGCCCAGCCGCAGTACGTCCTCGACCGGGCCGTTCTCGATCAGCCACGCGTGGGCGCGGCGCAGCTCGGCCAGGTGCGCGTCGAAGCGGCGCACTGCGGCGGGTTCGCCGGGGCCGCACCGCGCCCGGGCGATCTCGTCGGCGAGCCGCACCGCCCAGGCGGCGTGCCGCTCCCGC
>Ga0065720_1018947_pt1 | contig 52835 bp, 46 predicted proteins | sample Thericmetagenome_FD_59107 | JGI IMG/M metagenome (GOLD analysis project Ga0065720, IMG submission 59107) | Thermophilic microbial communities from the Joint Bioenergy Institute, California, USA of rice/straw/compost enrichment - eDNA_2 v2... | ecosystem: Engineered > Solid waste > Grass >... | reverse complement strand
AACCGACAGGACTAATTTTCATTTTGTATGTTGGTATTGCAATACTGACTTTTGGACTTTTGACATTGGGAATTGGACTAATCCGACAGAAGAAAGGCAGCCCATAACAGCGGTTTGGCACAAGCGGGGGGGTAGTGCTTCGTATGACAGTTTTTCGTAAATTTGAGCTTTCGGCTTCGTAGCAAGTTTTGTGGTAAAAATCCCCGCCTGCGCCAAGCCCCGAACCGTTAGCGGTCAGGCAACGAGCGACCGAGCAAACAACGGACAGACAGACAGAACTAATGGGACACATAAGAGAATATTACGAACGGATTATAAAATTGCAGGAAACAGAATGGGAATTTATCGCTTCTCATTTTGACAGGAAAGTTTTTGCGAAAAACCAAATCATCACACGGCAGGGCGAAACGGAAAATTATCTTTCATTCGTTGAAACGGGCATCGTTCGGTTTTACATTCCCGATGATGAAAACGACCTGACTTTCAATTTCAGTTTTGACAAGGAATTTACTTGTGCTTACGACTCTTTCCTGTCACAAACACCATCCGAATACGAATTACAGGCATTGACAGAAACCGTTGTTTGGCAAATTTCCTTTGACGATTTGCAAAAAGTGTATGCCCAGACCAAAGTTGGGAATTATTTAGGACGCTTCGCTTCCGAAAAATTGTTTTTGACTAAAAGCAAACGTGAACTGTCCTTGCTTAAATACAATGCGAAAGAGCGTTATTTAAGACTGTTCAGCGAACAGCCCGACATTTTAAAGTTTATTCCGTTATAATATGTTGCTTCCTACATCGGAATAACGCCACAAGGTTTGAGCCGTATTCGCAGACAGATTACTTAACATAGGTTCATTGCCAACCTTGTTCATTCTTTGGAACTTTGCGATAAAAAGCAAAGGAATGAAACGACCTATTTTAGCATACGGACACAGCATTTTAAAACAAAAGTGCAACGACATCGAAAAGAATTATCCCGAGTTGGACAAGCTAATAGCCGATATGTGGGAAACAATGAAAAACGCCAATGGTTGCGGATTGGCTTCGCCACAAATCGGACTTCCGATAAGACTTTTTGTAGTGGACAGTAAAACAACTTTTGAAAATCTTGACGAAGCGGACAGGGAAATCTATTTTGACAAAGACGACAAAGGAATAATGGAAACTTTTATCAACGCAAAAATCATTGAACGTTCCGCAGAGCTTTGGGAAGACGAAGAAGGCTGTTTAAGCATTCCAAATTTAGCGCAAAAAGTAGCAAGACATTGGACAATTACAATAGAATATTGCGACAAATATTTTGAACCACAAACAAAGACATTTAGCGGAACAACAGCAAGAATGATACAACACGAATACGACCACACAGAAGGAATTTTATACCTTGACTATCTGAAACCGCTCACTAAAAAACTAATGGACGGAAAACTTAAAAGGATAGTGAAAGGACAAATCCTGACAAAATACCCGATGAAATTCGTATGACTACACTGTCCGAACCGCTAACATCGGTTTGGCGTTATGGCGGCTGACGTGCATAATTTGAGCTTCGTGCTACTATTAAACTTTTGTGCTAAATTTGGGCTGACGTTCTTCGATTGCCGCCACAAACGCCAAGCCGTAAAACGTTAGCAGCAAGCCTAAAAGACGACACGACAACTATCATCGAGACAAATTAACCATCGGACTTTGACATCTTGACCAAGCAACGGACAGACGATTTCGCTGTAACGCGACACAGGACTAATTGCCGACATTCATGCCGACCCAATGTTTTTAAAAATTTTTTCCACCGCACATTTTAAAAAATAATTTTCTGCCTGCCCGCATTTTGCACATTTGGTTTTGCCCGATACACAAGCCCGACCCTTTGCAAAACCAAAAGAGCAAAATTTCCCAACCGCACGGTGACAGTTTCAAAATAAGGGGTATATTTGACAACTCTGTCCAAAACAATTTGTCTAAATGAGCAACGTAACATTCGGTGATTACATCAGGAAAAGAAGAGAAGAAATGGAACTTCCATTACGAAAGGTTGCTGCACATCTAGACATTGACACTTCAACATTAAGTAAAGTGGAAAGAGGTGAACGACCGGCTTCACCGGACTATCTGAGGCCATTAGCAGAGATACTTGAGCTGGACTTAAAAGAAGTTCAAACGAATTTCATTGCTGACAAAATCAACAAAGACTTTGGAGGCTTGGAACATTTGACCGAAGGACTAAAAGAAGCAGAAAAACAACTTAAAAGAAGAAAGAAATAGATGCCAACTAAGTTTTTTACAAATCAAGACGACAACAGCTTACTCAAGAAATTTGAGGGAGTATTCACGAATATTGACAGCATTCGTCATTTTGATGCACTCGTTGGTTATTTCAGAGCTTCTGGTTATTTCAAGGTTAGGGCTTTTCTTGACAAGATTCCAAGAATTAGAATTCTTGTGGGAATCAATGTTGACCAACTCATAAAGAAGTATCACGACAAAGGACAACTCTACTTAGATAATCCTGAAGAAACAAAAGCTGAATTTTTAGAAGAAATCATTAAGAACATTCAGGAAGCAGACTATGACGAAGTAACAGAGAAAGGGATTATTCAATTTATTGATGACCTGATTAGTGATAAGATTGAATTAAGAGCACACCCCAAAAAGAAGATTCACGCTAAAGTTTACATTTTCAGACCAGCAACATTCAATGAATATGCACCCTGCGAAGTAATTACAGGTTCTTCCAATCTGACGGATGCCGGACTTGGAGCAAACCCCGAATCCAATTACGAATTCAATGTTAGCTTACGTGATTATGAAGACGTAAAATTCGCAACAGAAGAATTTGAAAGACTTTGGAATGAATCCGTTCCAATTCTACATACAGAAGCAGAAGCCATCAGAAAGAAAACCTATTTGCGTGACGACTTCACTCCGTTTGAACTATATATCAAAATGCTAATTGAATATTTTGGCAAACGGGTTGAATACGATCCATATAACATAGACTTATTACTCCCTGATAAATTCATGCGTTTGAAATATCAATCCGATGCAGCAAATCAGGGTTACGCCATCATGATGAAACACAATGGCTTTATCCTGGCTGATGTTGTTGGTTTGGGTAAAACCATTATCGCCTGCATGGTAATTAAAAAATTTATTTACGAAAACGGAACACATTCCAAAATTCTGGTTGTAGTACCTCCGGCATTGGAAGCAAACTGGCGAAGAACCACCGAAGATTTTCAAATCAAAAATCACTTTGAGTTCATTACACTTGGCAGCTTGCATAAAATTCTGGACGAGAATAATTACAGTTATTCTAATGCAGACAAGTTTGATTTAGTTGTGGTGGATGAATCTCACAAATTCAGAAACGACTACACCGATATGTATTTGGCTTTGCAGGAAATCTGCAAAAAACCAAGAAGCCGTCCTTCTGAAAATGGTGATACGAGAAAAAAAGTAATTCTCATTTCGGCAACACCATTGAACAACAGACCACAGGACATCGAAAATCAACTTTATCTGTTTCAAGACAAACGAAACAGCACATTGGAGAATATCAGAAACCTTCAGGACTATTTCAAGCCGCTGAACGAGCAATACAAGAAACTGGCTGCTGAAAAAACACTCAACATCAAAAAACTAAAATCACTTTTCCAAAAGTTGCGGGATGATGTGGTGGAACCTTTGGTTATTCGCAGAACAAGAACCGACATTGAAAAGAATAAGGAATATTTAGAGGACATGAAAAGTCAGGGAATCATCTTCCCGAAAGTGGATGACCCGATTTCATTGTTCTATGAATTAGATGGGAAACTGGCAAATCTGTTTTACGAAACTGTTTCATTAATTACCGGATTGGACGAATATGGCAATGAAATAGACGGCTTGGGTTATTATCGTTATCGTGCCATTGAATTTTTAGCTAATGAGGAAGATAAAAAGATTTACGGTAACGTAAAATCAATTTCCGGTCGTTTGAGTGCAATCATGAAAACGCTTTTGGTGAAGCGTCTGGAAAGCAGCTTTTTTGCTTTTACTCAATCCATCAAACGCTTTCAAAGAGCCATTGACAACATGATTGAAATGTTTGAAAACGACAGGGTGTTTGTGGCTCCTGATCTTGACATCAATAAACTATTGGAAGAGGGATTAAGTTACGACCAGATTGAAGCCAAAATAAATGAGAAGGGTGGGAACAACAAGGAATTTAAAAAATCAGCTTTTGACAAAAAGTTTATTGCACTTCTAAAATCTGATAAAGAAAAGGTGGACGATTTGGCTTTGCGTTGGAGTAAAGTAAAAAAGGACCCGAAACTGGAAGCTTTCAGCGATAAACTGAAAACGGAATTCTTCAAAAGTAAAAAGCACAATCCGAGCGGGAAATTAGTCATCTTCTCCGAATCCAAAGAAACAGCAAAGCAGTTATCTGAGCACATTGTAAAGGATTTTGAGTTTCGTGTATTGACGGTTAGTGCTGAAAACCGAAAAACTGTTGAAAACACTATAAGGGAAAACTTTGATGCGAACCTTGAAGAAGAAAAGTGGAAGAACGATTATGACATTATCATCACCACAGAGGTCTTGGCAGAAGGTATCAACCTTCACCGGAGCAATTTGATTGTGAACTATGATGTGCCTTGGAACGCTACACGTTTAATGCAACGCATTGGTCGTGTAAACAGGATTGGCTCAAAGGCGGAACAAATCTATGTTTATAATTTCTATCCTTCGGCTCATGGTGATGAGCAAATCCAGTTGGTAAATAATGCCCTTAGAAAATTGCAATCTTTTCATACTGCATTTGGCGAGGACAACAGAGTTTTCTCTTTACTGGAAGAAAAAGGTGATGGCGCTTTGTTCGGCAACAAAATTCAAAAAGAAGAAAGTGAAATTCTGAATTATCTCAACGAGTTGAGAGATTTTAAAAAGAAAAATCCAAAACGCTTTGCTGAAATTTCAAAAATCCCGAATAAGGCAAGGTGTGGAAGAAAAGCAGGCGAAGGGCAGCAACTTAATCTGATGGAAGCGGAAACGGGCGAAATAAACTATCCGCTTCAAAACACTTCACTCACTTATCTAAAAAGTGACAACCATCCGGGCATTTTCTGTTTGGTTACCCCTGAATACAACATCATTGAATTAAATTTTCTTCAAGCAGTCAAATTATTTAAAGCAGAAGAAGCAGAAAAGGCAGTTCCGTTGCATTCACAGCATTATGAACAGACGGCACAGCGATTGCAATCCGCGCAAATTGAAGATTCTGATTTGAGTTTTCTTGAGACATTAGAACGAGTCCAGGACGAAGCACAAAAAATCATGGTCCAAACGCTACAGTAATTCCGACACCTGCCCATTCAGCTCAAACGCTTACCCGTTAACGTTCGAGAACATTTTTCACAACAAAATCAGGTGGTTCTACGGTTACTTTCGCAGTTTCAATGGCATAAATTAGGGGTAAAATAAGTTTTATGGAATACTTCCAGGAATACCCCACCCATAACTTCCATGATTACGTGAACTTCCTCTATAAGCAGTCCCTGGAAAAAGATCATAAATACTTCCTGTGGAAATTGATCAGGGTGCTGCCGATCATCATCTGGAGAACACTGAAAGATGCCTTCATCGAAATCGTTTTCCTCACCATATTCTGGCTGGTGCTCGTCCAAATGTCGCAGGGGCGCGACCTGGTGGTGAGCATTTTTGAGCCAGATGGTCTGTACGGAAGAACGCGCATCATTTTTACCACGCTCGCCGTGGTGAGCTTCTCGGTTTCGATGTGGATTATACCAGCATTTTTATTTCACCAAAGAGAACTGAGAACCCGGAATTCAAGCAAACCGCAAAACCCGTTTAAGACTCACTTGTTTTTCATGCACCGCATCCTGCCACTGGTGCCGTTCTGGCTTTTAGCCCGCGCGCTTTTCAATGGACAAGTGGCGGTGTTTGCTATTGCTGCGGGTGCTGAGATTGTGCTGATTATCCTGCTCGACTGGTATTTCAGTAAAATGCCATTTACCAAAACTATCAGGCCGCGCCGCATCATCATAGCGGCGCTGGGCGGCATACTCATTCTTACTACAATTTATTTTTTCAGCCAGTTTCAAAAGCAATACACCAGCATGAAGGTACTGATGGCGGTAAATCTCTACCTGATATCTATGCTGGTGTACCAGGTATATTACCTGGTCGATTCCCGGCTACTGCAAAACCACGATAAGCCGGTACCGGAAGGCAGAACGCTTCTCAGGAAATACAGGCTCAACAGCATCATTTACCTGAGCTATCTCGGCCTCCATATTGTGCTGCTATTACTGATCTACTACATGCCGTTCGACCTGGGCATCGCACCCGAGTCGATGCTTTTGTATATGTTCTCCGTGTACGTTTTCGGGCTCGATTTATTCTTCTACTTTGTGAACGTATCACGGCGAAGGCAACTTACTGCATCATTAATCGCCATGCTTTTGATTTTGGGTCCTACCTCACCATTCTGGCAGATCAATCTTACGCATTATACGCTGGATGTAAACGAGTACGACAGCGCCACCATTTTACAGAATCGTCCGAGAGATAATTTTGCAGACCGTGTAAAAGATCTCAGAAAAGCTATCGACGACAATCAAAGCGGCGAGCCATATCCCATTATCCTCATCGCCGGAGAAGGCGGCGGCTCAAGAGCCGGGTTGTGGTTCAGCCAAAACCTCATCAACTTTGATTACGATACCAAAGGAAAATTCAGGAACCATGTATTTTCCATATCAACCGTGTCGGGCAGTTCGGTAGGACTAGGCACTGTGTTTACTTACTGGGAACTTACGCGCAACAAAGATTCCATTGATCTATGCTGGCAGGAACTTCCGGGAAAAGTTTTTGAAAACAACTACGTGGGCAGTTCCGTAAGGGGACTGTTACTCACCGACCTTTATAAATCGCTGGTGCCACCTACGATTAAAAAATGGAAATACGACCGCAATACCATTTTACAAAAAGAAGAAGCGGAGAAAACCGCCGAAGCCGTTGAAGCCATCAACAAAGACAAAACCTGGGCAATTAAGGCCGACTCGGCCATGCTTCTCAGGAAAGACCTGATGTATTTTTTCTATGAAAAAGTGGGTGATAAGGTGGTATATCGCAAAAAAACGCCGATCGCTTTTATCAATACCTGCCGCAGCAACGATGGCAGGCGTGGTATATTTTCATCTGTACGTTTGTCGGAGACTTTCTTTAACGATGCCATCGACGTGGCAGGTTATCTTTATGAAGATTCAGTGTGTACAGACCTGGGGCAGCGCCGTTGCTATGGTCGAAAGAAACCCATATCGCTTGGACAGGCCTGCAACACCAGCGAGCTGTTTCCCATTTTCAGCGCTCCTGCCTACATCGATTCACTGGGAAGTTTTGTGGATGGAGGATACCATGAAAATTCCGGCCTGAAAACTACCCTGGAGGTCTACCAGCAGCTGGTGGCAGAACTTGAAAAAAACAGACCAGAAAAGTCTTACAAGATCTATATTCTATATCTGAAAAATGGCTCGGGACAAAAAAATCTCTATCACCAGGTTAAAAGTAGCCTGCCGCTCCTGCAGCCTGTCTCGGCATTGTATAATCAACCGTTCGAAGGCAGCGCTTCGTATTTTGAAGAGAAAGCAAGATTCCTGACCTATATCGATAGCACGGTAGAGTTTATACCCGTCACACTCAATCCTAACGTTATTGTGAACGCTGATCTGGCAAGCTTGAGTAATGACGGGCTCAAGAAAAAACTGGAACCTGAAATTCTGAAAGATCTGATAAACGACATTATTTATCGCGAAGACGGAAAGGTGGATACTGTACTACGTTTTCCCTTGGCACGATGGCTCTCTAAGACCGTGAGCATCCGAATACAAATGTGTGCGGCAAGCAAAAACAGAACCTATGAAACAGAAGAAATGCTTGAAAACATCAGGCGGGTATATAACGTGAGCCAACCATTGGAAAATGCCACCAAGCAGTTCGAGTTTCACCCGGAACTGAAGCAAAGTCAGACCCCAACGCTAAAAATCCAAAAGGAACATTTTAGGAAACAGTACTACAATTCTAATTCAAATAAACTCCGTGCAACTTTGCAAAAGGCCCAATGATCCGCTTACAGCGCTGTGCTCGTGATCTCCTTAATTTCGCCGTTCAATTTGATGCGAACGGTCTGGGGTTTGGGTGAACGAACGCGATAGTCGGTCACCTTACCGTCTTTCCATTCAATATCCACGGTAAAATTGCCGCGGGCCTTGAGGCCTTTCACCGATCCGTTGCGCCAGGCCTTTGGCAGCGCGGGCAGCAATTCAATAACGCCCTGCTGGCTTTGCAGCAGCATTTCGATGATGGCTGATGTTATGCCGAGGTTACCATCTATCTGCCAGTCACTCTGTACAAAACCTGCCGTGAGGTTAGGATTTACCCAATCTTGAAAATGCTTGTTTATTATGCTCAATGCCGTGTCGCCATCGCGAAGCCGGGCGTAGGTATTGGCCTGCAAGGCGCCCTGCCAGCTGCCTGCAGTGGCATTGCGCCATAAGGCGCGGTTGTCGAAAGCCTGCCGCAGCGCCGCAGCCAACACCGGCGTGCTGTCTGGCGAAACCTGGTTGGCGCACACAGCTCCCCAGGCACTCAGCAATTCAACCAGTTGCGGCCCCGAGTGGCGGTGACCTTCCAGCCATTCCTGCAATTCTCCGGTGCGTGTATCAATTTGCATCGGCATAAGGTTGGGCAAGAGCGCAGCCAGGTGCCGGGCAAAATCTTCACCCTGACCGAGTAATTGCGAAGCATTGATACAATTAACAAACAACTGCCTGATCATTTGTGTAGTGCCTGCAGTACCCATGCTCAGCGATGCAGTGGAACCATCGGGCAGCAGGTAACGGTTTTCAAAGTTGATATCGGGCGCCAGGGTCAGGTAGCCGGTTGCGGAATCGCGCTGCAGGTTTTGGGTGTAAAACAAAGCCGCTTCGCGCATCACCGGCCATACCTCTTTCAGATATTCACGGTCTTGTGTAAACGCATAATGCTCCCACAAATGCTGGCAAAGCCAGGCGCTGGCCGCCGGAAACAAGGCCCACAATACACTTTGATCCACCGGCGTGGTAGTTCTCCAGATATCCGTATTATGATGCACCACCCGGCCGCTGCTGCCATAAATTAGGCTGGCAGTCTTGCGGCCATCATCCACCAGCTCTTTCACGAGATTGATCAGGGGTAAATGACACTCCGGGAGATTGGCGCTCTCAACCGGCCAGTAAGCAATTTCAAGGTTGGCGTTGAGGGTATAGTTCGAGCTCCATGGAGCATTTACATTCTTATTCCATAATCCCAACAAATTGATGGGCTGTCCACCAGGCCTGGAGGAAGATATAAGCAGGTAACGGCCAAACTGCATATACAATGCCGCGAGAAAATTATCCGAGCCCGGTTTATATTTTTCCAGGCGCACATCAGTGGGCAAGTGACTGCTGTCATCCTCAAGATTCAATTGTACGCGGTCGAAAAGTGAACGAAAGTCATCCACGTGCGCCTGCAATAGCCGCTGGTAAGAGGTGCGGGTGGCGTGGCGCATATATTCATTGCAAAGCGCATGGGCGTCTTTGCCTTCGCGCGAGGGCGATTTGTTATAACCATTGTAACTGGTGGCGCTTACAATAATAAGCGTGACGGAAGTGCAGTTTTTCACCTCGATACCACGGTCCGTAATTACAACATTACCACCTTCCCCAATGGCCTTTAATTGAATTTCAAAACCAATGCCTTCATTGCCGGTTTCGTCGTACTGAACATTGTTCGTAAGCAGGTAATGTCCGTCTGCATGCAGCGGCGCACGGCCAACGAGCCGCAGCACATTCTTATCGGCCAGCACCTGGTGCCTGAGCAGGCTGTTGAGAGTAGCTGTAAATGAAATGGCATTTTTCTTATCGGCCTGCAAACGCATCACAAGGGCGCGGCCGGGATGTGAAGCAAATGTCTCGCGGGTATAGGTAATGCCATTATGTACAAATTTAGTAGTGGTAACAGCGCGCGACAACTCAAGCTGACGCCGGTAGCCTGTGACTTCGCCTTGCATCGGCAACCGCATATGCACGAAGCCCATAGGCAAATACCCTTCTGCATAGGGCATAAGCATATTGGCGTTGGCATACTGTTCCGCTTCGAAAGAGAGTCGCGATTGCAACATTTTTCTTAACTCGCGCAGCGAAGCGAGCGCATGCGGATTCTGTAAGTGTCGCGGAAAACCCGACCATAGTTCATTATTGTTCAGGTAAATTATTTCATCGGCCGCACCGCCCATAACTACGGCGCCAATCTGTCCATTACCCAGCACCAAACCTTCCTGCCAGCTCTGTGCCGGACGCGTGTACCAAAGCGTGAGCGGGTGAGCGGGGGCGGAAGAATCGGGTAAGGGAAATTTCACCAGTTCTGTATTTCGGTATGCAGCGCCACGCTCGCCATTGATATAGATTTCAGGTGGCAGGCTGTCCTGGCACACTACACGAATATCCATCCATTCGCCGGGGCGGAACTGCCAGTATTCAGATGCGTCTTTATTGCCGTTGACCGCCACAACCAGTTCATCGCGAATTTCAAGCGAAAACTTCCTGTTTCGAACAGGATCATTCCAATACACGATATACATACCCGAGTTGGGCGTGCTGATTTTTATGCGGCACTGTACTGAAAAATGATTACTCGTGATGGGATGACGACCTGCATCAACTATCAGCGGACCATTTTCCGGGTAAAAACCTTCGTCGTTGCTGGTACCTGGTTGCGGCAGCACCGAATAGTTTTTCGAGTAAGCGATATACTTTTTATCGAGGCTTTGATAAGCGGAATCACCATGTTTTGAAAATAGCCATACGGTAGAATCACTGCGGCCATCGTGATTATACAGTCGAATGGAGGCGATAGCGCCGCGCAGCGGAAGAGCGCCGTCTCTTGCCGCTCCGATATAAAATAATGCGGGTTTTGTTCTTTCCAGCAGGCTATCGCTCCATTGAAAAAGTGAAAAACTCATTTGTCCTTTCAGCACTTGTCCTTTCCTGGTCGCTGGTTTTTTTTCACTAAATGGCCATCTGTAAAAAGGCTCAGCGCCGGGACCATTATAATCGGCAATCAGCAATTGCGTGGCAGCATTTTGTACCCATGCGCGTGATGATTGGGTGCCATTTGAATTTACGCTTATACCCGTGCCGCTTTCATCAATAAGGCGGGCGGTGAAAATATGGTGCTTTGTAGAGCGGAAATCGTTTGAGCCTTGTTCGTTTGCCTCGTCCTTCCAATCCTTTGATTGAATCTTGCGATATTCGGCAAAGGTGTTCATATCTTTCAGCTTCAACCTGGCAATGCCTTCGTCGCGGTCAATTTCAGTTTCATTGTAGTAGCCGCGTTCGCCCTTTCTTTTCCATAACAAAGTGTTGTACGATTGCGGCAATTGCAGGAAAAGTCCATACTGCCGGGCAACGACTTCGCTGCCGCCATATTGCATTTCGTATTTCACCAGCACGCGACCATCGTTCATAAAATCATAGCTCTGCCAGCCGCGCCCTTCTTTGCATTCGAGTTCGTAACGATAATAGAGGGAAGTGTCAGTTTGTTTCTCTTCTGCCAGCGCAGCAAATAAAACGGTGAACGGATAATATTGCAAAGGTGCAATGCCCGCCTGGAAATTTTCTCCGGCAATGGATGGCTTGCTGCCGTCATCAGCGCTTTCCGGTACAATACCGAAAATGGGCCCGCGCTCCAGAATCAGCTTGGCATTTATTCTGGCAGCAGTAATAAGGCCGGTTTCTTTGTTGAGCACATATTCAAAATCGCCTTGCTTTACCAGGTAAAATCCATCACGCGATTCGGCGCTTATCGCCACCAGCGTGTCCGGCTCAGCGGGTGCGGGTTTCAGCACAAATTTTTCTTCATTACAAATAAATCCGCTCGGGTCTTCAAATGCAAGGTATATCTCGCGGGTAGTTGAGGGAAAGGTGATGGTCAGCTTACCGTTATTTCGCGGCGCGATATCCGGTGTGGCTATAGGTATTTCTTCATCATCGGCGCGGCAATGCAGGCGCAGCTGCCTGAGGTTAGTAAAATCGTATCGGTTTTCAATGGTGAGTGAAATTGTGTTTGCTGAAATCTCTTTGTTCTTCACCACCACCGGCGAGTAGGCTTTTTTGACCCCCTCATACTCTGGTTTCTTTCGTCGCCAGCCATCCACAATTCCCCAGGCGCCATTGCCGGTGAGGTACCGCGCATACACGTGAAATATATCGTCAACGCCCGCCCACACAGCACCACCGGCAATCGAAGGATGATAATAGATTGAATCATACCACTGCGAGAGGGCAGCGCCATAGAGACTGCGAATACCGGGATCACTCACCAATTCGCGACGATTATAGGCAGGCACATGCGCGTACTCGCCAAATATTACCGGCCGGTTGGCAATGGCGGCAGCTTTTCGTAAATCTTCGTGGCCGGGATAGTGAAAGTTGGCCATGTCTGCCTTGCTGCCTGCATTATTGAAATCGCCCCAGGATTGATCATGAAACAGCACCAGCCTGGATGAATCGGCAGTCTTCAACTCTTTCATAGTTGTTTCCCAAACCGCGCTCCATCCCGATTCATTGGCCATGCTCCAGGAAATGACCGAAGGATGATTTCTTCCATTTAGCCAGTTCTCCATATTGGCGCGCAACAGGTGAGGGTAGAAGGCGCTATCGTCCCGGTTCCATTTTTGCCAGACGGGTACGGCAGGATGTTTAATCCAGGATAGCGCGGCCCCGCTTTCAACCAGTAAACCCAATTCATCGGCCGCTTCCAGGAATTCTTGCGAGGGAGGATAGTGCGAGCTGCGAACAAAATTGCAATTGGCATCACGAAACAATTCAGCATCTTTCCGGTGCCAGTATGCCGTGAGGCTACGCCCTTCATAGGGATGTGATTCGTGGCGGTTGATGCCGCTGAGTTTTATGGGTTGTCCGTTCAGCAGGACTTGTGTTCCCTTAATTTTTATTTCCCGAAATCCAACGCGCTGGCTGAATGATTGAACCGGCTGATTGCTGACAAGAAGTTCAGTCAAAAGAGAATACAGGTAGGGCTGCTCGGGGTTCCATTGAGTGGGTGAAGGCACTTCTATTTGATAGCGGATGTTGCTGGAAGAAAGAGGTAACGTTTTTTCCATTACTATTCTTCCATCTTTATCTCTTAACTGGTGCCGTATCGAAATATTTTTCTCCGTAGAAAAATCATGATGCAATCTGGCAGCAACCTGAAGTCGCCCATTCCTGTCATCAGTATCAAAAGCCGTGTTCACCTGCCAATCGTTGATGTAAGATGGTGAGACGGCAAATAAAGTCACCTTACGCAAAATGCCACCCACCGTATGACCAGCATATTGAGAAGAGGCTGCGAGTATATCTCCGATAGTATGCGCCCTTACTTCTACGGTAATTTCATTAGGGCCGGCCCGCAGTGCTTCAGATTTCTCCACCTGGAAAGGAACAAAGCCGCCTTCGTGTTCGCCAACCTTTACTCCATTTGCCCTTACCACAACATGTGTACTCACTGCATCGAAGCGAATGAATACAGGATGTTGCTCCCAGTCGGCAGGAATCATTATTTCCCGGGAATAGATGGCAGTATCAGTCCCGGCCAGTCTTATGCCCTGCATTTCCCATTCGCCTGGCACCAGTATGGATTTCTCTTGTCCTTTGCTGTTGACCTTGAAACGCCATACACCATTCAGCGAGATCACCGGTTTTTGAATGCCCGTTGCAGATGCGGGAATGGGTGACAGGTAAAATGAATCAACCTGCGCCGGGTGTGAGAATAAGTAAGCAGGAGAATACATAAAAAAGCAGCAGGCAGCAGTTTATGTAGCCTTATATACATTACCTATGAAAATACTACAAATTTTCAAGCCCCCGGTAGTCGTGGAAATTGCCATTCATCGATAGTACCATATACTCGATGCCATTTGCGCAGGTGCTTCGGGTTACCTGCTCAAAAAAAGCGTTTCTGAAAAACTGGTTCCCGCTGTGAAGGATGTGCTCGCCGAAGGAGCTTCGCTCAGCCCTTCCGTCGCAAAAATGATCATCAACTCGCTTCAGAAATCTTCGGGGAAAGGCAATTATGATTTTACGGCCAGGGAGAAGGATATTCTCAATTTACTCTGTAAGGGTAACAGTTATAAAATGATAGCCGCAGAGTTGAATATCGCTTTTTAAACCGTGCGATCTTACATTAAAAAGATCTACGAAAAATTACAGGTGCATTCGGCCACGGAGGCGGTGAGTAAGGCAATTAATGAGATGCTGGTGTAGGATAACTGCGCCCAGATAACGTTTTAAAATCACGTTAAAATTTGAACGTCCTGTTAAAACCTGCTTTGAAAAAAACTGTAAATTGATGCCCTGAAACGCGAGACGAACGATGTACAAACAGTTGCTCCTGTTTGCCGGCGTCGCCGTACTGGCCGTCTTACTATGGTCACTGGCCGGCAAGAAGTCCAATACATCCTTTGAAGAAGCGCAAGCACTGAAGCGCTTCCGCCGCATAGGTCACGAGTTGCTACTTTCCGCCGGCGAGACCCAGTCTCACGTATTGCCCATTCAAAAGGTTAAAGAAAACGAATTCCGCGTAGAGTTTGAAGACCCGTTTTCATTCTGTCCCGATTCACTGGTGGCAGTGGTTAGCCGTATATTACATCCTTCAAATGAGAAACTGCATTATGTGGTCAATGCCACCGAAATGGATCGCCGGCAGGTGATGTACAGTTTTGGATGGCCTTCGCACAAAGTGCAGAAGCCCTGTCTCGGCCGCGATTTCCCCGAAGCAAGATATGCGTTGAATATCCTGGTTTCTTCCAGGCCGCTTTCGAATAAGAATTTATCGACCACTGCTGTGGTTGGCGGTTCATTACTGGCGCTTGGCCTTGGCTTCTTTGCCTGGCATAGACTTCGCCGAAAGACGCGAATAAAACCCCTGGTAAACGAGGCTTTGCTGCGGGGAAATTTCACGAATATTGGTCAATACCGTTTCTTTCCCGATCAGCAGGTGCTGGTGTACCAGCAACAATACATTACCCTCACAACTGGAGAAACAAATTTGTTGCGCGCGTTTTGTGAATCGCCCAACGAGGTAATTGCACGTAACCGGCTGGTGAGCGTCGCCGGCGAAGAGGAGGGCGGCAATGCCGCGCGCAACCTGGATGCTCACGTGGCCAGGCTGCGCAAGAAACTTCAGCACGATTTAACCGTTAGCATCATAGACGTGCACGGCAAAGGATACCGATTGATTTGTTAGAACATTTTTGTTGCTGCTATACTTTCCCTTGTGATTCGGTTTTGGTTAGCACAAAGGAAACACCACCGGGTGACAACAGTATGTCAGCAGGAATTCAGTTTTTTCTGAAAAAATCAGTAGCCTGGGCATCCCGGGAAATTGAAGGAAAAAATAATGTAATTCGATGGGGGAGAAATGATCTTACATCCGGGATAAATCTGTTGGCCTAGCTAAGACCGGCCTGAATAGTGTCGGCAATACTTTGCAGCAATGAAGCATCAATGCGCCGTGTATGTTTTTCATCAACGCCTTCGGGCACCAGCGCCCTGATGCCGCCTTCTTCATCCCTTTCAAAAAAGATCTCGATTTCATCAATCATTACCGCAAACCGCCATGTGTAGCCAAGGCGCATGAGTCTCGTCTCCAATTGCAATTGCCTGCCATTGTGTTCTACCTCAAGGATAAAAGGTTCTTCCAAAACACTTAATTTTCAGAAGCTGAAAGCCTGGTGATTTCGCTGCCGCTGAATATGCGTGCTAGTTTTACGTCTTTCGATTTTTTGTAATCCTTGATATGAGACTCGCTCACGATACGCCAGAAATTCTTACTCTTTAATTCAGAATAATCGGCGGTTTTAATAAAAATACCGGTAAAAGGTTTCCTTGTTTTGAAGCTGATCCTGACGGGAACGTCCAACACATTTTTTGCTTCGAGGAACTTTTCAATTTGCTCGTTCGTCATAAATTATATATTTCGAAGTGCGCCAAAGGTAGGCTAAAAGGGCCATAACGGGGCTCCCGGAGGCGTTTTTAATATAATATTGTGATTATCAATCATGTCACTTAATTATCCACAAATTGGAAAATTATTAGTCCTGGCCAACATAAAAAGCCTAACTTGTAAGTAGCTCCGTATTCTGGTCTAACCCGTTTTGAACATTTTCCCATCCCTATTCCTTCCGAAAAAGGTCAATAACCTAAAATCAGATGTATGAGAATTCTTGTGGGTAACCTGAATGCCAGAACCACTGCACAACATGTAGCCAATCTCTTTGTGCAATTTGGCAAAGTAGTTTCCGTTCGCATCGAGCGCGCGGGCATGGCTTTCGTGGAAATGGAATCCAAAGCGGGCATGATTGCCATCCGCGAACTGGACGGAGTAAATTTCATGAATCATTACCTCGACATCGCAGAAGTAGCGCCGCCTTCGCAGTACGCTGTTCGATAATTTTCTTCTACGCTTACGTTTCTTTCCTGTCCGCAACTGTTAGCAGGTTGTGGATTATACTCTTTATTTGTATTTCCTTAACAAATAATTGGCTCAATACTTGCGTTAGAGGGGCGTCTCGTGCAAACCCCTTGGTGTAAAATCCAACCATTGTACAAATTCCCCCCGTAGATATACTGAAAGATCCAATCTCTTCTGAAGACCCATTGTCTTTAACAGCAAAAAACGTACGCATGCAAAAACTTTGGGTATGGTGTTTATTGTTTCCTGTAACTGCTCTTTCACAGCCGCGACTTCACCTCACACTTTTCGGAGGCGTAGCTAACTACCAGGGCGATCTGCAGGCAAAACCATTCACATTGGATCAATCGAACCTGGCTCTTGGATTGGGCGTGAAATATGATATTACTCCCAACTTCGCATTGAGGGCGGGGGTGAATTATGGAACGGTGGAAGCAACTGATGCGCGCAACAAGCCATCCTTACGATTTCGCAACCTCAGCTTTGCCTCCCGCATTGTGGAGGGAAATTTCTTATTGGAGTACACTTTGTTTGATATGGAAGATCGAAAGGTATCGCCCTTCGCTTTTGCGGGCGCGGCACTCTATCATTTCGATCCTTATGCATACGATTCCGTGGGAAGAAAGGTTTTTCTTCAATCGCTCAGCACCGAAGGACAGGGACTTCCGCAATACCCCGATCGCAAACCCTATAAGCTTACGCAATTCGCCATTCCTTTTGGTGCCGGTGTAAAATTTCGTGTTAGTTACAATACCGTCCTTTCTTACGAAATTGGGTTGCGCAAACTCTTTACCGACTACCTCGACGATGTGAGCAGCACATATGTTGACCAGTTCGTGCTGGCGCAGGAGCGCGGACTTAAAGCCGTTGAAATGGCTTATCGCGGCGGCGAATTGCATGGCGGCGATCCCAACTATCCCGCCGACGGCACCGTTCGTGGCGGCCCGGATTTTAAAGATTGGTATTACTTCACAGGCTTCACTGTTTACATTGGTATAAACACCGGCAAGGGTAGCGGCACCTTCCGAAAAGGAAGGAAAAGAGGCTCTGTAGACTGTCCACCTGAAGTAAATTAACCCCCTGCACCCGACACCGAAATGCTGTAACTTGCGGCATGGCTTACAAAAACCAGCAGCATTTTATTAATACCTTAGAAAGGGCAGGCGAGCTGATACGCATTAAGACTTATGTGAATCCTAAGTTGGAAATGGCGGAAATCACCGACCGCATGAGCAAAACAAAGGGTGGGGGAAAGGCCCTGCTTTTTGAAAATACAGGTTATGATTTCCCGGTGCTGATGAATGCATATGGTAGTGAAAAACGCATGTGCCTGGCACTAGGTGTGAAAAAGCTCGACGATATAGCGCAGGAAATCGAAGCACTGTTCAAACTGCTGGCTTCGCCAAAAGAGAATATTATTGACAAACTCAAAATACTTCCTAAACTCTCGCAGTTTGCCAGCTGGATGCCCAAAGTTAAATCAGGAAAAGGCGAGTGCCAGGAAGTGGTGATGACCAACCCCGATATCACCAAACTCCCGGTAATCACCTGCTGGCCGAAGGATGGCGGTCCGTTTGTCACACTGCCTGTCATTCATACCAAAGATCCCAATACAAAAACACGCAACGTGGGCATGTACCGCATGCAGGTGTTTGGACCTACACTCACCGGCATGCACTGGCACAAACATAAGGTGAGTGCACGCCATTTCAACGAATACAAAAAGCTGAAGAAAAGAATGCCCGTAGCCGTAGCCCTTGGCGGCGACCCTGTGTATGCATATTCTGCTACGGCGCCATTGCCCGAGAATGTTGACGAGTATATGCTCGCTGGTTTCCTTCGGAAAAAGAGAGTGGAGCTGGTAAAATGTATTACCCAGCCCGAAATAGAGGTGCCCGCCGACGCTGATTTTGTGATCGAGGGTTATGTTGACCCCGAAGACGAACTGATCTGGGAAGGACCTTTTGGCGACCATACAGGTTATTATTCGCTGCCCGACTGGTATCCCCGCTTCCATATAACCGCTGTTACGCATAAGAAAAATGCCGTTTATCCCGCCACCATCGTAGGCATCCCTCCGCAGGAGGATGCCTGGCTGGGAAAAGCGACAGAACGTATATTCCTCGCACCTATCAAGATGACCATGGTGCCGGAAATCGTAGATATGGATATGCCGGTAGAAGGCGTGTTCCATAACCTGGTAATTGCCCGTATCAATAAAGAGTATGCAGGACAAGGACAAAAAGTAATGAACGCTATGTGGGGCGCGGGACAAATGATGTTTAATAAAATACTGGTGCTTGATTCGGTAAATCCCCACCAGGATAAAGGCAAGAACTACCCGATCAATGATTACCTGAAGTTGACGCAGGAAGTATTTCGCAATATGAACCCCGCCACCGATATTTATTTTTCGCAGGGCCCGATGGATGTGCTGGATCACAGTTGCAGCAAACTTGGCTTTGGCGGTAAAATGTGCATCGATGGTACCTACAAGACCGAAGAAGAAATTGATGAGTCATATTATTTCCTGCCTCCCGACTATCAATTTGACGGCGCTGTGTTGTTGAATAAGTTTTCCGAGATCAAATCGGTGAACGATAACCTGGTAGCACGAGATATACCCTGCTTAATAATATCCGTGGAGAAAAACAGGCCCGGACATATCAGGCAACTGCATCAGCAAATCTGCGAATCGGGATTGGTAGAAGGCGTGAAGCTGATACTCTACGTTGAGCACACCGTGAATGCGCAAGACCTGCCCGTAGCGCTATGGCGGTTCTGCAACAATCTCGACCCGCGCCGTGATAGTCATTTGGTGCAATTGCCTGCCAAACATCAGCCCTCCAAAACCTGGGCATGCATGGGATTGGACGGAACCATTAAAACGAAAGCATTCGATAATTTCCAGCGAGACTGGCCCAATATCATCGTGGCAGATGATGCCACCATCGAGGCCGTGGATAAAAAATGGAATGAACTGGGCATTGGCCAATTCATTCCATCACCTTCGTTAAAATATAAAGACCAGTTGTACGGCGAAGAAGCTATTTCATCGCTATAATTTCCTGATCACGATACGCTGGCCATCGTCAAGCAGAATATTGTCGAAAAATTTCTTTACTTCCGCATATTCCGCTGCCGGAATCCTGTGCTGGTTCAATACCAGCCTGGCGGTGCTGTAGATCGCTTTTTTCTGCTCGTCGAACCAATACTTAGTGTTGTATTGCGCATAGGCACATTTCAGCTCCTTACCTTCGGGCAAAGCATCAATGGTAAATCCTTCCGGCAACTGGAATATGGTAGTATCCATTTTCTCAAACGGGTTAGGAAAATGATAATCCAGTTGGCGGTTTTCGCTCCTGGGGAGCCTGGCAGTGTAAAATTTATAGATTCTTGGGCTGAGGAACATTTTGCTGCCCGCCACAAATTCAGGTATTTTTTCAATCGCCATTCTCAGCTCGGTAGTGTGAATGCCGGAAACCTCTTTTTTCTTAAACTCGAAATCGTCAGGCTGTTTGAACCCGAGATTTTGCACAAAATATTCTTTCTGCTTGTCCCTGGTTTCGGTAAGAAAATGTTCAAACGCATCGCGCTGGCGGCCATTGGCCCGGAATATGGTTTCAGTGATACCGCCTCCGTCGCCAACCAGTTTGATGGTGGTGACAATATTGGTGCGATAATTTTCAGGCTTGCTGCCGGGTGTAGGAACCAGTTTACCGCCATCTTCAGTAAGCAACAGCGCATTGCGGTTTTCGGTTGAAGGACCCAATACACCGAATTCGCTCGTATTGCTGGTACATTCCAGCCAAACGGTATCGTATTCAAGCGGCACGCAAAGTATTTCACCGTCCACTTATATACTTTATATTTTGCATCTTCGGTAACCTCTGGTTTCAGGCTGATATTTTTTTCCCTGTACCTGATATCTATATCCTTCGGAACCCTTGCCGTAAAGGTTGAAATTCCAACTCCTTCACCGGGTGAAAGAATGTTAAAGTCGGGCAAGAATAAAGTGCCCTTGAACCTGAGATCATACTTTATTTCAAACGTAAATGGATAGGAGGGTGCAGGAATGCGGAAATAAGTATAATAGCCATCGTCTACCAGTCCATCACCAAATGCGATCGTCTGTATATCTTGTTTTCGGTACCTGTTGACCTGTTTTCCGAAGGAATTGTAAACCTTTATTTCCACGTCGTCCAGCGTCATCGACTTGTCGGTATACACTACGAAATTCTGCGCGTCGCTTCCCTTGCTGTCCTATCACCGTCACCACCTTATGTGCCGATAAGGTGGCCCTGTTTATATCGGCCACTTCAAACACGGTATTTTCGAAACGCGTAACCGTTTGCGCGTTTTTCTTCACAGGCTTACTCACCGACGAGAGCACATATGATATATTTTGTGCCGAGGCCGGCACTATGATCAGCATACAAATCGCGGCTATTGCTATTGTCTTGCTCATAACATTACGGATTTGATTCTTTTCTGATGGCGATGGGCTCATTCAACAAATCGAATAATTTTTTATAAAATTCCTGGAAATCAGGATACTCTTCCACGGTAAAAAATGGCCTCTTGAATTCCAGTATGATGCGCGTCGTCAACTGGTTCTTTTCTGCAGCAATCCGGCGGGTTATGGCAATGCTGGTGTCGGGCATAATCATGCGGATACTCTTGGGCAATTCCTCAAAAACATATCCTTCGGGAATATTGAAATTAGCCACCAGCATCAATGATTGATTTACTCCAAAAAACACATCACTAAATCGCCTGTCGGCCACAAAGGGATTTTTCTCCAGACCCGTAAACAAGTTCACGTTAAAATATTTGTGGTTGCCCGAAAAGTTTACGGGCATTGTAAATTTCATTTTCTGCACCAGGGGCAGTGTATCTGCATCCAGGTTTTCGAGGCTCATATCATTCACCTGCAAACCCGGCACGTTAGAGGTAAAGAATTTTTCCCTGAATTCTTTTTCGCCTTTCACCGCATAGGGCATGCGCCGCACGCGCGAATAGTCGTAACTGCTCACCGAAACCTCACCTTTCATGACGCCCTCATCTCCAATATTGGCCTGAAACACTACTATGTCGCGGAACATCTGCTTTTCATCCCAAAGCACTGTCCATCTCCACTCAAAAGTTTCAATCTTATTGATCAGAAGACCTTCCGAGTACATTACGTCGTGGGGTATAAGTTTGGAGGGAGTGTATTTATCGGTAGCGTCCAGCACATATACATTTTCCCCAATGGTTACATGCGCCACCACCTTATTGAATTGCTGTGCTTCGGCTACTGCCACATTTACGCGGCCATTGTCGCGGGTGCTCACCAGCAGCGGCTTGGCATTAAGACCGGCATCGCGCAGCAGGTTCACCAGTATCATGTTGATCTCACCGGTAGTACCTGTCTGATCTTTCCATGCGTTGCGCACGCCCGCATTGGCCCAGATACTTTCTTCACCATTCCACTTCATTTTATCGCGCACATATTTGTGAATGATAGTCATTTTGGTGTATGGGTCAGACACGCCTTTCAACCTTTCATCAAGATCGGCAGTGCGCGGGATATTCCTTTTCAGCTGTACGCCGAAATCTTCGTCCTCCATCAGCGCCTGGATCACTTCTTTCCAGTTTTTTACGAGACTGCGGCGCGGCGCATTGGGAGGATTCACGGCCAGTAGCCTTACCTGCAGGCGCTGCAGGTAGTCGTCGTCGCAGGTAATATAAGCTTCATCGCGCAACGCCGGTATATTCTTCATGGTAAAGATCTGTATGTCGCGGTTAGCTTTGCTTTCCTCTTTCTTATCAAATGGCAGTGAACAAAGCGGACTGGCATACACTTCTATTTCACGCGGGAAGTCGATCCGATAACGGCTGAGTTTAACCGGAATGCTTCTCTGGAAAACCCAGTCAGACAAGACAGGCGTATAAACAATGTCGGTATATTTATATTCAATAACACTTCCCGCCCTCACTTCAGTTGGCATTTACTTTTCCATTACCACGCCCGCTTACCAGCAGGTTGATCAGGATGAGATTGATATCACCGTTAGTGCCTTTCTTTTTGTCCCAGGCGTCTTTCACATTTTCCGAGTAGCGGCTGTTGAATCCATTCCAGCTTAGGTTTTGTTGAACATACTTGTAAATGGAATGCATTTTCTGAAAGGGATCACCCATTGCCTTCACTTCCTTCATAGACTCTGCGCTGCCGGCAAGATTCTTATTCAACTGGCGGCCAAAGGCAGAATGCCCATCAGTTCGCGCACCACTTCGTTCCAGTTGGTCATATACTTGGTGCGATCACCAAAACGCCCGCGGTAACCCGACAGCTGGAACTCTACCCGCTGTATATAGTCGCGCTCCGAATCCATAAAGGGTTCGTCGCGCAGACCGGCCACATTGGTCATTTCAAAAAGAATTTTACCCGTGGCCCGGTTTAGATTCTATTTTGATAGGCAGGAGATTGCTTCTGTGAACCTGGTAAGCAAATTCGTAGTTGGGCAATACCACCAGCGAAAAGCTGCTCAGCATGGTGGGAATATCGCGCTGAAAGTACCAGTCGTCCAGGCCGCCATAATTTTTCTTAATGCTCTCGTAACGGTATTCGATAATGCTGCCCACTTTTACATTGGGCATAGCAAATTTTACCGCCGACCAGTAATTATTTATTTTCTGGCGGTATACCTGCTGGCCAGACAGTTTTTGAATATTCTTATTTCCATCGGCTTCGAAATTGCACACGAGGGCTTCCACTTTGAGTACATATTCGAAATCATCGGCGTGATAGTAACGTATTTCAATATCACCACGGGAAATACCTTTTTCTTTGAGAATCTTGAAGCGAACACGGCGGTTGGTGATCAGGCGGTATTGATCGTCGTGATTGGCCGAAGCCAGGTCGAAGATGACTACGGCATCAGCTTCGGTATCGAAGCTACATTCTGTAAGATTTCTTTCTGTTTCGGTAAATTGACCAAATTCAGGAACGGCAGTCTGACCCAGGCATGCATAGGAAGCAAGCAATAGCAGGACAAGGCTACAGGTCAGGGGTTTCATACCTTAGAGGTTTTGTATACTTTTGGTATACATGTTTGTGGTTTCTACGTTAACTAACACAATAATAATAAAAAATAAATATTAATTTACCCCTTGCCGGCTTAATCAGAATTAAATTTTTCTCGACGATGCCACTTTTGAGTGTATTCAACAATCTTATAAAGTTTAATTTGCGAGGAAATAAAGTTGCGACGCTATTGGCGGCTAATTCCATGATAAAAAAGCACGTAAACATGTTAGTGAAAACTTCTTTTGTGGTGATTTGCTGGGTAGCTATGGCGGGCCTGGGCTATGGACAACCGAAAAAATTAACTCCAAAAACTAAGACAGAAACAAAAAAAGTTGTCTCCAATCCGGCAAATGCGAAAACCCTTTTATGGGAAATATCGGGTAAGGAATTGAAGAAGCCATCATATCTTTTTGGCACTATGCATATTCTTTGCGCGGAAGATGCTTACCTGAGCGATCGCATGCGTGAGATCATAAAGGATGTGGATGTGATCTATTTCGAGCTCGATATGGACAATATGAGTGAGATGATGGGAGCTTTGCAATACCTGCGCATGAATGATGGCATGAAGATCAGCGAGCTGCTATCCAAAGAAGATTATGCAAAGGTGGAAGAGTATTTCAAGAAAAACAACTTCCCATTGCCTCTGGCCATGATGAACCGCTTCAAGCCGTATTTTGTGAGCAGTCTTATCGGCGAACAAATGCTTACCTGCCAGCAAAAAGATGGTATGGAAATGCAGATCATGAACGAAAGCAAGAAGTATGAGAAAGAAATAAAAGGTTTAGAGACCACACAGTTCCAGGCCAGCATTTTCGACAGCATACCTTACGAGAAACAGGCTAAAGACCTGGTCACTTATATCGACAGTATTGAAAGCTATAAGAAAGTAATGCTGGAAATGGTGGAGGTATATCGCCAGCAGGACCTGGAGAAAATGGATTCGCTGATGCACAAAAGTGATCCCGGCATGGAAGAATACATGGACCTCCTGCTCTATAACCGCAATGCTCTCTGGGTAGATCACATGCCCAACATCATGTTTAACCGCTCCGTCCTCTTCGCTGTCGGTGCCGGTCATCTGCCCGGCGAACGCGGCGTCATCAACCTGCTTCGCCAGAAAGGCTACACGGTAAAGCCGTTGGAGAATAACCCGGCTGCGGTGAGCCAGTAGAGAGAATGACATGAATTTGAATCTGAATCTGAATTTGAATATGAATGATTCACATTCAAATTCAGATTCAGATTCAAATTCATGTCACTCTAACCGTGTCTTTCAAGAACTGAAAAAAAGAAATCGCCTTCTATTTTCGCGTTCTCATCACTATCGCTGCCGTGGATGGCGTTTTCGCCAACCGAGGTCGCATATAATTTACGAATGGTACCTTCTTCGGCCTGGGCGGGGTTGGTAGCGCCGATCAGTTTGCGGAAGGCCGCAACGGCGTTGTCCTTTTCGAGGATGGCGGCAATGATGGGGCCGCTGCTCATAAACTCCACCAGCTCACCATAAAAGGGTCGCTCTTTGTGAACGGCATAAAACTCGCCCGCCTTTTCGGGGGTGAGGCGGGTCATCTTCAAAGCAACTATCTTAAATCCTTCTTTAATAATCCTGTCGATGATAGCGCCGGCATGTCCGTTTTTCATGGCGTCCGGCTTGATCATCGTAAACGTACGGTTGGTCATAGTCTCTAAGTCAATTTTGGCGGCAAAGATAAGGGTTTCGGGTTTGGAGTTCCTAAACCCGGGCAGCGATCATCAAACGCGGTAGCCACCCGATACCCAACCCGAAACTCCAAAACCCAAAACCCGAAACCTCCAATCCCTTATCTTTGCCCCCGCTCCAAATGAACCCGATAAGCGATATATATCCACTGCTGGCCAGCCCGCGCAACATAGTCATTACTATGCACCAGAAACCCGATGCCGACGCCATGGGCTCGGCACTGGGACTTTATCATTTCCTGTTGAGTTTTGGTCACCAGGTGACGGTGATCTCGCCGACCAACTGGGCCAAATGGCTCGACTGGATGCCGGACTGCAACAAAGTGGTGGATTATGAACTGCAGCGCGATCGCGCCGAAGGCATTCTGAGCCAGGCAGAATGGGTGTTCTGCCTCGACTTCAATGCGCTGATCAGGGCCAAACACATGGCCCCCTCGCTGCGAAGCGGCCAGTTTACCCGCATACTGATCGACCATCACCAGCAACCCGAGGTAGAACATTTTGCGTACGGTATCAGCGATACCTCCAAGAGTTCTACCTGCGAAATGATCTACGATTTTATCATGGGCGGGGGTTATGGCGACCGTATCACCATCCCCATTGCCGAATGCCTGTACGCCGGCGTGATGGCCGATACCGGCTCGTTCCGCTTTCCCGCGGCGCATGGCGGCGTTCACCGTATGGTGGCCCACCTGAAAGATTTAGGACTGGAGCATACCCGCGTACACGAAAATGTGTACGATAATTTCTTCGAAAACCGCCTGCGCTTTATCGGTCATGTGTTGCTGCACCGCATGGAAATTTACTATGAATACAATACCGCGCTGATCGCCATTTCGAAAAAAGACTTGTTGCGATATGAAATAAAAACCGGCGATACCGAAGGACTGGTAAATTTCCCGCTTAGTATTCAGGGTATTAAATTAGCGGCGCTGGTGATAGACAGGGACGAAGAAAGAAAATGGAGTTTCCGAAGCAAAGGTGATTTTGATGTAAATGTTTTTGCCCGCAAATATTTCGAAGGCGGCGGGCATAAGAATGCGTCTGGCGGCCGCAGCAGCGCGCCCCTGGATGCAACAGTACAGCGTTTCCTGGAAGCAATGAAAGAAAATGCGTTGCTTTTACAATAAACAAAAAACAAAAGAATGAGAAAGTTTTCCGTCATAATCTGCGGCCTGGCCATTTTATTATCGACCGGTTGTTCTGATGTAGGTTACAAAAAAACAAAGAGTGGATTGCGTTATAAGATCGTGAGCACAGGCAACCCGCCTGCCACAAAGCAGGGGCAGTGGTTGAAATTTCACGTAAAGCAAAGCGTGAACGATTCGCTGATGGGTGAGACATACGGCCAGATGCCTATGTATATGCCCGTCGACTCGGTGCCTGCCACCTATGATCCCCGCGAAGTAATTCCCCTGCTGCGCAAAGGCGACAGCGCTGTGGTGGTAATGTTTGGCGATTCCATCATTAAAAGACAAGGCGGATTGCCTCCTTTTATGGGTAGCCCCAAGGATAAGCTGATCATCACTTTTAAAGTGCTGGATGTGCTTGAAAGTGATTCGGCCAAGCTGGTCGACGAGCGCGCCGTAAGTAAGCAGGTGCAGGCGGAACAAATGGCTGCGGCTGAAACAAAGAGGGAGGAAGTAACGAAAGATATTGAAGCCTACCTGGCAGAAAATAATATCAAATATGAAAAAGCACCCGGCGGCACTTATGTGGTTATTCATGACCCCGGCACGGACCCCAAAGCAGATTCCGGCACCACAGCACGCGTAAGATACCGCGGCACGCTGTACAAGACCGATAAAGTATTTGATGAAAACAAGAATGAAGGCTACATCGTTCGTGTAGGTACCGGCTCTGTCGTAAGAGGATGGGAAGAAGGTCTGCCTTATTTCGGCAAAGGCGGTAAAGGTGTATTGTATGTTCCTTTCTGGCAGGGCTATGGCCCCCGCGGCATTATGAACACACCTTATGCAACTATGGTGTTTGAAATTGAAGTGGCCGATGTAACGCTGCCGGCAACATCGCCCCAACCATCCCAACCCAATAAATAATTTCTCAGAATATAAATGTGCAGCGGGCAGTGATTTCTATTACTGCCCGTTGTTTATTTCAGCCACTAACTTCACGGCTTCCACCGCTTCTTTTACATCGTGCACGCGCAGTATAGAAGCGCCATTTTGCAAAGCTATCGTGTGCAATACTGTTGTTCCATTCAACGCTTCACCGGCAGTGATGCCAAGCGTCTTCCAGATAGTTGATTTGCGTGATACGCCTACCAGTATCGGTGCCTGCAATATCTTAAATATGTGCAACCGCCTGATCAATTCAAAATTCTGCGCGGCAGTCTTGCCAAAACCAAATCCCGGGTCGATGATTACGTCTTTTATTCCCGCCTTTCGACACAGCTCAATCTTCCGGATAAAGTAGTCGAGTATTTCGCGCATCAAATTTTCATATGCCGGCACCTGGTGCATGGTATCGGGATTGCCGGGCATATGCATACAGCAATAGGGCGTTTGATAGCGTGCAGCCACTTCCAGAATTTTTTCATCAACGGTGGCTGCACTGATGTCGTTGATGATGGAAGCGCCCGACAACACAGCTTCTTCTGCCACGCGCGACCAGTAGGTGTCGATGGAAATAATTGCTTCGGGAAAATTTTTATGTAACACTTCTATAGCGCCGCTCACGCGCTGCAGTTCTTCATCGGCAGTAATTCGCGCGCTGCCGGGACGAGTGCTTTGTCCGCCGATATCTATAATATCCGCTCCTTGTTTCAGCATCAATTCTGCCTGATGCAACAGGCTGTCGGTGCCGGTAAAACGGCTGCCCTGGTAAAATGAATCAGGTGAAGTGTTAATAATTCCCATTACCAGCGGTTTATCCACAACCAGCAGCCTGCCCTTGCAATTGAGTGTAAACATTAGCGGATGTTACTTACTTTTGGCGCTAAGATAAATTAGTTTCGGGTTTCCGAAGCCTGGCAAACACACATGACTACAACTAACACTCAATACGACGCCGCCGTACAAGCATGCCGTGAGATTTTTTTGAAGAAGACAAAAGACTATGGTACTTCATGGAGGGTGCTGCGGCCGATCTCGATCGTAGACCAGATCTTCATAAAAGCCCAGCGCATTCGCACCATCCAGGAAAAAGGGGTGAAGCTGGTGAGCGATGATATAGCAAGTGAATTTAAGGGCATCGTTAATTATGGCATCATTGGTCTTATACAGGAGAGCCTGGAAAAAGAGGCGGTAGAAGATCTGCCCGTAAGCCGCGTGCAGGAATTATTTGATGAAAAGATCAACATGGTGAAGCGTGTGATGGAAGCAAAAAACCACGACTATGGCGAAGCCTGGAGAGATATGAGCCAGGAAAGTTTTGTTGACCTCATCCTGATGAAGCTGATGCGCATCCGGCAGATACTGTCCAACGATGGCCGTACGTTGATCAGTGAGGGAATCGATGCTAATTTTATAGACATCATTAACTATTCCATATTTGCGCTGATATTGATTGCCGAGGGGAAGCACAAAGGGTAAAGTTTCGCGCAAAGACGCAAAGCAACTCTTCGCGCCTTTGCGCGAAATTTCATAATAGAAAAATATTTGCGTGAAAACAGCACAGGCGTAAACCAAAACCAAGAAGCATGAAAATCTTACTCGCGGTAGCCCGCATTATTGTTGGCGTGTTGTTTATTTTTTCAGGACTTATAAAGGCCAATGACCCGCTGGGACTGAGCTACAAAATGCAGGAGTTTTTCGAAGTATGGAACATGCACTGGATGAACGACTACACGCTGGCGATGTCGCTCATCATGATCGCTTTTGAAATAGTGGCGGGTGTGGCTGTGCTGGTAGGCTGGCAAATGCGCTTGTTTAGCTGGCTTTTATTACTGCTGATCATTTTCTTTACCTTCCTGACAGGATATGCTTTATTCTCGGGCAAAATACGCGAGTGCGGCTGCTTCGGCGATTGCATTCCGCTTACTGCCGATCAGTCATTTTTAAAAGACCTGGTGCTGCTGGCTCTGATCGGTTTCATCTTCGTGAACCGCAATAAGATCAAACCCATTTTAAGTACCCGCAACAGCGTGATTGTTCTTTTTTTCAGCGCCATATTCTCCGTGGCATTTATGTGGCATGTGCTGGCCCATTTACCCATACTGGATTGCTTGCCTTATAAAGTAGGTAACAATATCCCGGAGAAAATGCGCATACCGCCTGGCGCAGTGCCCGATAGCACGGTCATTACATTCGTATACCAGAAAGAGGGTAAGGAAGTGGAGTTTACCGCCAGCGAATTCCCCGACGATTTCAACGATTCGCTGTACACTTTCGTACGACGCTACGATAAAGTGGTGCGCAAAGGCACCGGGCTGCCTGCCATCATGGACTTCTCGCTCACCACCGCCTATAGCAATGACACCACTCAGGCCTTGCTGAACGACAACCGCGAGCAGTTATATCTTTTCCTCAGAAATGGATATGATATCGGCGACTGGACCGATGAACTGGAAGCCATCATGCAGGTGGCCATCAAGAAAAATATAGAAGGATATATCGTGACCAATGTGCCGCTCGATGAATTGATAGCGGAGGGCGCTCCTAAAGCATTTGCAATGATGGTTCCGCTTTCATGCGATGGCGTTGCCATCAAAACGGCAGCGCGCGCCAATCCTGTACTGATGCGCATAAAAGGCGGCACCATCATGGGCAAGTGGAGTTATTTCGATTTTAAAAATGCTTTTGAAGAGATTAGCCAGGTAGCGGCTAATCCGCCGCTGCCTGAACCAGAGCAGCCGGCAGATGCACCAACACAAAGCGAATCCACAACTACCGATCAACCTTGATAAAGTATTTTACCAGGCGAATACTCTATGGCATACTCGTGATGCTGGGTGTGGTGGTACTGGTATTTTTTCTTTTCCAGGGATTTGGTGATCCGGCGCGACTACTGATGGGACAAACCGCCGATGCCGCCACCATGCAAAACATCCAGCGCGAATTATACCTTGACCAGCCAAAGTGGAAGCGCTTTCTGCTTTACCTCAATGATGTGTCGCCGGTAGCTGTTCATTCAAAAGTAGAAATCAGGGAAAAAAATCTACGCGGACTCTTTATAGGTGGTGAAAACAAATTCGCACTCAAGGTTCCGTACCTGCAACGCTCTTATCAAACCCGCAAAGATGTATGGACGATACTGATGGAAGCGCTGCCAGGCACCATCCTGCTGGCCTTTGCTGCTATCTGCATCGCCGTGCTGCTGGGCATTCCTTTAGGTGTGACTGCCGCGGTGAAGAAAGACACCTGGATGGACACTTCGGCCATATTCGCCAGCGTGTTGGGCATTTCAGCTCCCTCATTTTTTATGGGCATCGTGATCGGGTATGTCTTTGGTTTTGTACTGAGCGATTATACCGGCCTTCGACTTACCGGCAACTGGTTTGAAGTAGATGAAATCACCGGCGAACGGTACTGGTCGTTACAGAATCTTATTCTCCCGGCATTCACGCTCGGCATACGGCCACTGGCCATTATCACTCAACTTACCCGCAGTGCCATGCTTGATGTGCTGAACCAGGATTATATCAGGACTGCCTATGCAAAAGGGCTTACCAGGCGCGCCGTGGTGTGGCGTCATGCGCTGCGAAACGCACTCAATCCCGTGATCACCGCCATCACCGGCTGGTTTGCCGAGCTGCTGGCAGGCGCCTTTTTCGTGGAATATATTTTCGGCTGGAAGGGAATCGGTAAAATAACGGTAGATGCACTGGATAAATTAGATTTTCCCGTAGTGATGGGATCGGTGCTGGTTACATCGTTCTTTTTTATCGTGGTGAATATACTGTCAGACTTCCTGTACGCCGCGGCCGATCCGCGTGTAAGACTTACTTAATAATCACGTCCTTCACCACTGCTTCGCCCAGCGCCTCATTTACCCTTTGCTTTATCTGCTCTTTTTGATAAAGCAATTCCTGTTTCAGCGGCGCCACGCTGGTGGTAATGTATAAAGTGTTTCCGTGAATCTGAATCTTATCAGTGTACTTGGAGATAGTCTTGCCCATCAGTTGCTCCCACACATCTTCAATCTGCAATGCCTGTATGGAACCTTTCAACCTGCTTTTTTCGAGGAAGGATCGCAACGCTTCGCCCAGTGAGTATTGTCCCATGAGCGCAAGTTAGGTAAAGTAAATTATAGCTGCAGCAACTGCACACAAAGTAAGTATCATGGCAATCAGCAGGCGGGTACCCAGTTTGCTGCTGTTCAAATCGTGCTGTTGACGAATTGAAATTTTTTCCTGTGCAGGAGGATTAGCCATTATTTCTGCGCGACTGGCATGTACGGGCTTTACGGAACGGATAAGATCATAACCCGCGTCGCTTACCAGCCACTCGTAAGAAGAAAAACAAAGTTTTTGGGCGTAGGGATTTTCTTCCAGTTCAACAGATTTTTTCAACAACTCAAGCGCATACCGGCGCAGACCTTCTTTGTTGGCGCAGATCGCTCCATGTTCGCCGGTCTCATCAGTGGTGAATGAGAAATACGCTACAGCAGGGTCAGCAGTTTGTTCAAGACTTTCTATTATCGAAGTAATAGAAGGAGTTATGGTCATAGCAATCGACTTTCGCTGTGAATATAAAAAATTAAATACAGTACCTGACCGGAAAGAAAACAGTTTTTAAAAAAATCAAGTCGTTCAGGTACCAATACGCACGATGCCATAAGCCTTGCCCAGGGCATCGAAATGCTGGCGTATTCTCTCTTCGTGGGTATCAGTGATAAACAGTTGTCCGTCACCACCATTGCAAACCCTTTTCAGCAGGTTATGCATACGTTGCTCGTCGAGCTTTTCAAACACATCGTCGAGAAGCAGGAGGGGAGGAAAGCCTTTTTCTTCTTTAAGGGTTTCAAATTCGGCCAGTTTCAGGGCAAACAGCAGACTTTTCCTTTGTCCCTGCGAGGCAATATTCCTGAAAGGCTGCCCTTTGAGTTGTATACGCAGGTCGTCGCGGTGGATGCCGCCCATGGTACGTTGCAACATAATATCTTTTTCACGAAAACCGCTCAGCAACAAGGGAAAGGAATTTTGCAACAGCTGGCTTTCATAGTCCAGTACCACCTCTTCCTCAATCCCCGCAATTTCGCGGTAAAGTTCATATACCCGGGGAATGAACAGTTGCAGAAAAGCCTTTCTTTTTTCAAAAATGGGAGTGCCATAAGCCGAGAGCTGTTCATCGTACACCTGCAGCAATGCGGGGTTGCGTTCTCTTTTTTCCGCCAGCGATTTCAGGTAGCTGTTCCGCTGTTGCAACACTTTATTGTAATCAATCAGGTGTTTAAGGTAAGCCGGGTCCACCTGTGACAATAAAGCGTCCAGCAATCTTCGCCTTTCTTCGCTGCCGCCCGTTATGATCTGCACATCGTCTGGCGCGATGATCACGCAGGGTATCCGGCCTATATGGTCAGCGAAGCGTGAATAGGCTTCGCCCTGCACCAGGAACTCTTTTTTGCCCGTTTCCCGCAAAATACACACGGTCTGCAGCGGCTGGCCATCTTTCTCAAAATGCCCCTCTATGCGGAAGCCCTGCGCCCCGGTGGTCACGTTCTGGCCATCGGTGCGGGTAAAATAGCTGCGGGTAAAGCAGAGGTAGTAGATGGCGTCCAGCAGGTTGGTCTTGCCGACCCCATTAGACCCGCAAATACCGATGATGCGCTCGCCGAATTCGAAGCGTGCCTGGTGGTAGTTTTTGAAATTGGTGAGCGATATGGTGGTGAGTTGAAGCAAAGGCTGAGGTGAATGTTTCGGGTTTCGGCCTGGGGGTTTCGGGTTAGCTGTTTCGATTCGCCGGTTTGGCTTTTTTGGTTCCGGACGGCTGCAATATACAGCCTGTTAAGGCAGAATTACCTAAATCTTTCATACATATTCGTTTGCGACCCGTAAAAACTTACCCCGAAACCCCCAACACGAAACCCGAAACCCAATTTTTCCCCTTATCTTTGCCGCTCAAATTTTTGTAATAGTGGCCACAAAATTCTCCAAAGAGACCTATTTGTATTGGTACGAGTTAATGCAGCTGATTCGCCAGTTTGAACTGACAGCAGAAGAGAAGTATAAGATGGAGGGTAAAATCCGCGGTTTTTTCCATGCTTATGTTGGACAGGAAGCCATCGCGGCGGGTTGTATGACTGCTACCCGGCAGGAAGACCCGTTCGTGACTGGTTATCGTGACCACGGACTGGCCCTGGCAAAGGGTATCAGCCCCGAAAGCTGTATGGCCGAACTGTATGGAAAAGCTACCGGTTGCGCCAAAGGTAAAGGCGGCAGCATGCACTTTTTTGGTAAGGACGTATACTTTTTTGGCGGCCATGGCATCGTAGGCGCCCAGATTGGTACCGGCGCCGGACTGGCCTTTGCCGAAAAATACAAGGGCACCGACAATGTAGCGCTCACCTTCTTCGGCGATGGTGCCGCCCGCCAGGGTATGGTACATGAAGTGTTTAACATGGCTATGACCTGGAAACTGCCCGTTGTATTCCTTTGCGAAAACAACAATTACGCCATGGGTACCTCAGTGCAGCGTACCAGCAACGTACAAGACATCTACAAACTGGCCGACGCTTATGAAATGCCCGGCGATTCTGTAGATGGTATGAGCTGCGAAGCAGTACACGAAGCCGTAGCCCGCGCAGTGAAAAGAGCCCGCCAGGGAGACGGCCCCACCTTACTGGAACTGAAAACCTATCGTTATAAAGGACACTCCATTTCCGACCCGCAGAAATACCGCACCAAGGATGAAGTGGAGGAATACAAACAACGCGACCCGATTACGCTGGTGACTAACACCATCCTGAAAAATAAATACGCAACGCAAGACGAGCTGAACGCCATTGACAAAAGAGTAGCTGAGAAAATAGAAGCTTCTGTAAAATTTGCAGAAGAGTCGCCCTGGCCGTCGGATGATGAAGTATTGAAGGATATCGTAATGCAGAAAGATTATCCGTTTATCGTTGACTAAAGCATATAACTCCTAAAAACAATTCAAAAATCAAATTACATTTTTCATGGCTACTGAAGTGAAGCAGAAACAAGTGACAGGTCAGACTTCCGAAAAATCATCGGAAGAAAAAGTGGTGGAAACGGCCCGTCATTTCTGGGAAAGGAACAGCAAGTTCATAACCTATGTGGCTATCGCACTGGTGCTGGTGGTAGGCGGATATTTTGCTTATTCCAGTTACGTGGTAGCCCCTGCTGAAGAAAAGGCCGAAGACATGATCTGGAGAGCCCAGAACTACTATAAAATAGATTCATTTGCCAAAGCGCTGAATGGCGATGGGCAGACACCCGGTTTCCTGCGTGTCGTTTCAAGTCATGGCGGTACCAAGGCTGGCAACCTCGCTAAATTCTACGCCGGCTCATGCTACCTGGAACTCGGCGATTTCAACAATGCCATCAAATACCTCCAGGACTACAACGCCAGTCATCCCGTAATGAAAGTGCGTAAATGGGGACTGCTGGGCGATGCGTACGCAGAACTGGGCAAGAAACAGGAAGCCGTGGAATATTATACCAAAGCCGCTGCCGCCTGGGAAGAAGATGAAGTGGATGCTCCCGAATATCTTTTCCGCGCAGCTTTGCTGAACAGCGAGTTGGGTAAGACCAAAGAAGCTATCGCTCAACTGAAAAAGATAAGAGAAAAGTATCCCATGCATATGCGCTATGCCGAGGCTGAAAAATATCTTGGCAAACTGGGTGATCTGAATTAAGCCGTTTTGATATATGGCAGAAGTAGCAAACAGTAAACTATTAAATACAGAAGCAGGCATTCCTCAAAAGGATGCCTGCGTTGTTATTGTGCGTACCGAATGGAACGCCACCGTGGTGGACGAACTGGAAAAAGGCTGCATTAGAAAACTGCAGGAAGCTGGTCTTACCAATATAGTCGTGGTTACGGTGCCGGGCGCTTTTGAAATTCCCTTTGCTGTCAGGAAATACTGGGAGCAGTACAAATACAAAGACGACCGTCCGCGCGCTTTCATAGCTCTCGGCTGCGTGCTGCGCGGCGACACACCGCATTTTGAGTATGTATGCCGCGGCGTAACCGATGGGGTGATGGAACTGAACCTGACCTTACCCATACCGACCATCTTTGGCGTGCTGACGGTCGACAACCAGCAGCAGGCCGATGAACGCATTGGTGGCCGTCATGGTCACAAAGGCGAGGAAGCTGCAATCACCGCGCTGAAAATGATTTCATTTGTGCATTCCCTGAAAAAATAATGAACGTTCAACTTTTCATACCATGCTTTATTGATCAACTGTACCCGCAGACAGCCTTCAATATGGTAAAGGTGCTGAAGAAAGCGGGATGCACTGTCAACTACAACGAAAACCAAACCTGCTGCGGCCAGCCCGCTTACAATGCCGGATTCTGGGACGATGCCAAAGCCGTTTGCACCAAGTTCATCGACGATTTCAGCGGCAGCGATTATGTAGTGGCGCCCAGCGCCAGCTGCGTGGGGTTTGTAAGAAATTATTTCCCAAAAATTTTCGATAACTCTTCAAAACATAACGAAGTAAAAGATCTGCAGAAAAGAACTTACGAGTTCACCGAATTTTTGGTGAATGTGCTGCAAATCGAAAACTTTGGCGCCAGCTTTCACGCCAGGGCCACCTATCACGATAGCTGCGCTGGGCTGCGCGAATGCCGCATCAAAGAGGAGCCCCGCAAACTGCTGGCCCATGTAGAAGGCCTGCAGTTGGTTGAGATGAACGATGTTGAAACCTGCTGTGGTTTCGGCGGCACTTTTGCTGTAAAATTTGACTCTATTTCCATAGGCATGGCCGACCAAAAGGCAAACAATGCCAAAGATGCCGGCGCAGAGTGCATCATCTCCACCGACTATAGCTGCCTGATGCACCTGGATGGATATATCAGGAAAAAAGGGCTAAGTTTACAAACAATGCATATTGCGGATGTATTGGCGAGTGGGTGGTAACCCGATCAACCATAACTCATGGACCAGTTCGCTTCATACCAACAATTCTTCAGTCCTGAAGAGGCGGAGCCAATCATCGCTGTTCTGAAAGAAAACGGCATTCCGTACACATTCAACAAAACCCGCGGCATTCTTGATGCTGTTATCATCGGTGTCAATCCTAATGATCAATATGATCTTCGCATTCCTCAACATGAATTCAGAAGGGTAAGCGAACTGCTGATTGCCAACACAAAGGTGAACCTGGATGAGCTCGAAAAGGACTATTACTTGTTTTCTTTCACGTGCGAGGAGCTGGAGAATATAATAGCTAACCCCGACGAATGGAGCGCGCACGATTATGTGGTGGCAGTGGAACTGCTGAAGAGGAAAGGAGAAAGTCTGCCGAAGGAAAAGCTGGAGGAATTGCGTGAAAGCAGATTTGAAGTATTGGCAAAATCTCAAAAGAAATTCCCGGGATTCGGATTGGCGATAGCTTACTTGTTGCCTCTATGGTCAGGATTGCGCATGTGGACGCCGAATCCATTGGCATTTAGTGATTCCAATAAGTTTTTTATCAGCCTGATTGGACTCATTGGTGAATATGTCACTTTGTACGGGGGCATTGTCGGTGCCTTTATAGGATTGTCTGTCTGGAAATTCCAGAAAACATTACCCAACGGCAGTCGGGTCTATCATTTCGTGGAACCCGACCGGCAACACGGCAGAATAATTTTCTGGATCGGAATAGGAGCCATTATATCTCTCGCTACTGCACTAATTTATACTACAGCCACAGGCAACCCTGCTTATGAATTAATTTTCGGCTAAAAAAACAGCGCCAACTTCATCCTGGCAAAAAACGGTACGCCCGGCGTGAAATGAATTTCACTGATGGGATCAGGTTCATCCTTCAGGCGCGACTCGGTATCGAATTGCGTTTCGTTCCATTTTACATTGAAGAGGTTTTCGATAGCAAGTCCGATTTCATACCTGCGTTTGGTATAATTCAGCGAGAGATCGGTTACTGTATAACCTTTTGCAACTACAGAATTGTCTTCATTGGCGGGTCTGTCTTTGATATACCGATAGCGAATGCTGCCATTAATTCCGTTATCCGTTTTCCAGCTCAATCCGCCGGTGCTGGTGAGCGTGGGCGCCAGCGGAATGTAATCTTCCCCCTTTGGTTCATCAATACTCCGCGGGCGTGCCCAGTTGGCGTTGAAATCGGCAAAAAGCCATTTGTTAAACTGGTAACGCGCTGAGAAATCAATACCCAGCCTTCTTGTCTTACCACTCGGCTCCACGATGCCCTCATCACCCACATAAACAAATTCCTGCTGCAGGTACAGGTACCAGCCGGCTACGTTGATCAGCAAATCAGGTACAGGCTTTAACAATACGCCCAGGTCGGCGCCATAGGCAGCAGGCAGAATATCTTCTCCATTATTAAATACCACTACACGGGCATCATTGCTGTGAAAGCCCTTTCCACCTTTGAGATAAACCTGCGTTGTATTGTTAACGGTGTATTGTATATTCAGCTTAGGGCTGAGAATTGATTTACGACGCGCCGGCAACTGTTCTGTTACCAGTTTATCATTGTACCTGAAACTGAAAAAATCTCCGCGCAGACCAACATTAAAAAGCCAGGGACCGCTTTCAAAACTCTGATCGGTATATGCGTAAAAATTATCTTCACTGATATCACCCAGTTGCACGTATTCCAATACCGTGTTGCGGTTAATGGTGTGCGACAACTCGCTGCCCCTGGTGCGGTCGAGGCGAAAGCCGGCGCCATATGTGCTACGCAAAGCAAAGGCGCCGAGCTGGCTATGACGCGTATATGCAGACTGGTAGCCGAAAATATTTCTTCCTTCGCGCTGCCGTATCTGGTCGCCGTTCACCGGATCGTTGAGGAAAAAAGTAAAATTGGAATGCAGGTTAAAATGATAGCGCGAATAATAGAAACGATTTTCCCAGGTATTATCGCGATCTATATAGCTGGTCAATGAGGCGCTGGCATTGATGCGGCCGGTATAACCGCCTTCGGTATCATCGATGGCGCCAAAGCGATCGATCAAACCACTTTTTACCGCGCGCTCGGGAATTTGCCCGCTTGCATCCCAATCGCTGCTGAGCACAGAACCGATAAGCGTAAACTTATTCCGCGCGCCGATCATTGTGTTTAGTTTACCGAATACATTGAAGCGGTTGAAATGTTGCGGCGACTTAAAAGGACCATCGGAGTATAGCAGCTCGCTGGCGATATAAGCATTGGTGCCTTTTTCTTTCAACTTACTGCTCAGCAAATCTATCATCGCCAGGCCGCGAAAAGTGTTGAACTGCCCGGCTTCCAGTTTCACTGTGCTTTTATCAAGACTATTCAGGGTGCTCAGGCTTACATAGCCGGCTGTTCCCATGTTGCCATGCTGCGAATAGTAGGGACCTTTGCCATAATCCACACTGCCTGTAAGCTCAGGTATCAGGAAATGGAGATCGGCATATCCCTGGCCATGCGCGTGCGAAACCATATTCACCGGTAATCCATCAACAGTAACATTTACATCGGTTCCATGATCAATATCGAAACCACGCAGGAATATCTGTTCCGACTTACCGCCGCCCTGGTGCTGACCGATAAACAAACCCGGTACTGTGCGGAGAATATCCTGCGCCGAGCGAACGGGCTGCAGGTTGAGATCTATTTTACTGATGGTATGAAACGACTGGGCAGTTGATTGTGGGGTGATCACTACTTCCTGCAGGTTCACCGCGCCCTTTTCAAGTTCGATAATTAATTCCGTGCGATCGGAAACCTGCACCGTTTTTGTTTCATAACCAATAAATGAAACGATCAGCGATTCACTCATCGCAACACCTTTCACGCTAAAATAACCCTGCTTATTGGTCAATGCAGTTTGTTCTGAACCAGCAACGCGAACATAAGCGAGCTCGAGGGGTTCCCGGGTGGCTTTGTCAATTACGCGGCCTTGCAACATGTTTTGCGCATTAACGAATAAAGCCGGCAAAACCACAAACAATGTGCACATTATCTTTCTCATAATCGGCTACAAAGTTGGGGGTAATTTTCTTAATTCTGCAACCGCACATACATTAAAAAATGGGTAAAAACTGCATCGATCACAAATATCTTCAGGAGATCGCAAACCATATTTTTCTGTATTTTCATCGCTCAAAAACTTCACCACTATGGCGTATTGGCTGGTAAAATCTGAGCCCGATGTATATCCCTGGGAGCAATTGGTAAAAGACAAGCAAACAGAATGGACGGGTGTACGCAACTATGCCGCACGATTGCACCTCAGGAATATGAAGAAGGGTGATGAAGTGCTTTACTATCACAGCATGAAAGAGCACCAGGTAGTAGGCATCGCCAAAGTGGTAAAAGAAGCATATCCCGACCCCACTGCAGAAGATGATACCTGGTCGGCAGTAGACATAAAAGCCCACAAGAAACTAAAAAACCCCGTGCCGCTCGAGGCCATTAAAAAAGATAAGCGCCTGGCCAAAATGGCGCTTGTACGCATCAGCCGGCTTTCTGTACAGCCCGTGACAGAAGAAGAATGGAACATCATTATGGAGTTGGCCGGCATGAATTAACATTTCGGGGATTACTTTCTACTAACTACTTGTATACGGGGATAACTGCATATAGCTATCGAGGGATCGGTTGGTAAGAGTTCTCTGATCGCTAAAAAATAAATAATTTGCCCTGCTATGGGCAAAAAGAAATTAGTGGTGTTATCGGGCGCGGGCATGAGCGCGGAGAGTGGTTTGAAAACATTTCGCGACAGCGATGGTTTATGGGAAGGGTATAATGTAGAAGAAGTGGCCACGCCCCGTGCGTGGAGAAAAAACCCTCAGCTGGTGCTCGACTTTTATAATATGCGCCGCAGAAATGTGCTGGAAGCACAACCGAATGCGGGTCATTACGGGCTGGCGGAACTGGAAAATGATTTCGACGTGCACATTATCACCCAAAATATCGATGACCTGCACGAGCGTGCGGGCAGTACGAAAGTGCTGCACCTGCATGGCGAAATTTTTAAAATGCGCAGCGAGATCAATGAGGATCTCGTATATGAAATCCGCGGCAATATTAACCTGGGGGATAAGGCAGAAGACGGCGCGCAACTGCGTCCGCATATCGTTTGGTTTGAAGAACACGTTTTGATGATCGAACAGGCCATACCGATAGTGGCCGGCGCCGATATTTTTGTGGTGATAGGTACTTCGCTGGTGGTGTATCCCGCGGCTGGACTGGTAAACTACGCGCCCTGGGAAATTGCCAAGTTTATTATCGATAAGAAAATTCCTTATACCACTTCGCTGCATAACCTGACCGCTATTGAAAAGCCGGCCACGGAAGGAGTGGCGGAGCTGAAAAAATTATTGGCGCGTCTCGCGGAATGATACGCCGTGTAAAGAAAGCTCTCTTAACACCGGCTGGTAAATTTCAGGAAGTATGGGTATGTGCAATCCTGTGGTTTTTATTTTTCCCTGTAATATCAGCTTGGCGCCAATTCCCAATGGCAGACCCACGGTTTTGGCCATAGCCGTGCGCAAATGATCCTGGCCTTTTACGATCAGGCAACTGGCTGTATTCTGAAGTTTCCCGTCTTGTTCGTACTCTATTTCATGCAGCATCACAATCATATCCTTATCGGTATCGGCCAGGGCAAGCTTTTTTTCCATGGCAAATTGCAACACGTCGGCGGCACTGCACATACCTTTGTTGATGACCGTCTTGTCGTCGTCCATTCCCAGGAAAAAAAGCTGCTTCATGGAGAGGTTGGCCTCGTGCATTTGTCCGGCCACTGTGGCGGCCGCCTGGGTTTTTACCTCGTCGAGATTCACATCCATCAGCTCGCCGCTATCGTCCACCATCATGAATTTCTGCAGGTCCTTGCGTTCGGCATCGTCTACTTCTTTTTCCGCCTGCAACAACTGTTGCAGTTTTTCCAATAATTGTTTGGTTTGTGCAAAACGCGCGGTGAGTTGTTTTTCTATCCACTCATTAAAACCGTATTTGCTGAAATGCTGCTGAAAAAATTGCTGCAGCGTCATACCATCGGTATTATACTGAACGGTTTCGTCGGTGAGTTTAAGTTCGATAATATTTTTCCACCCAAAACAAAATTCGGGGTAGCGCAGGGTGGTTCTTACAAATGTATCGGCCTCTTCGAGCTGGTAGAGCGACATATAACCAAGCGAGTCGCGGTTGGGGTACCAAGCCAGGTAACTGAGTTCGGGAATATTCACCACGCGGCCGGCATCGAAAAGTTCTTCGTATTTCATCTGGCGCACTGCGCCATTTTCCTTGAAGATGGCGCCAGCCTTACCAGCCATCACCACGTTGCGCGGGTTCCAGCTGATCTTATAATGCCAGGGATTGTCGTCGCTCTCGGGCGCTACCAAGCCGCCGCAATGCGATTTGAAAGTCTTGATCTTTCCGCCCCCGGCTTTGATAGCATGTATCATCTGCATAGCGCTCATATGATCGATGCCGGGATCGAGACCCATTTCGCAGATGAACAGCAGTCCCCTGGCCGCAATCTCATCCTGCAGCGAGCGGATGTTATCATCCACATAACTCGCGGTGAGCAGGTTTTTGCCATGGCGGAGACAATCTTTCGCCACCAGGAAATGTAATGCGGCGGGGAGGAGTGATATAACGATATCGGCTGACTGAACAATATTGCTGCGTTGGTCTTCATTGGTCACGTCCAGCAAAACCGCTTTTGCATGTGGGTTATTGCCGGTCTTTGACCGGGCCAGCTCCAGGTTGCTGTCGGCCACCGTAACCTGCCAGTTATTTTCTTTCGCTTCATCCAGGAGATATTCAATGAGGCAGGTTGACGATTTTCCGGCACCGATGACAACAATATTCTTCATGTCAGGAATAGAATAAAGCTGCAATATAAAATAAAATCAGCCGCTGTATAAGCGGCTGACATTCTTTCTCTGAACCGTCCTTGAATAATTTTTTATTTTACTTCAATGGTACCCAGGTCCACCGTTCTGCCTTCTTCAGCATTGGCATAAAGCACTACATCGTGAAACGATGCTGCGCCTTTTACGATCAGTTTGTAGGCGCCCGGTTTTACATTGAAGTGAAAGTTGCCTTCATCGTGCCGTGTTTTCAGTGTGTCTCCATTTCCAATCGCCCAGATCTGGCTGGCGCGGTGAGGTGGAGTAACAACGCCTGAGATAGAAGATTGTCGCATAACTCTGAAGGCGTGCAAAGCAACAACCATAATAACTACTGCGATAAACGTTGCAACTGTCTTCTTCATATGTATTGTTGTTTTGGCGGGTATGTTTTCAAAATAACCCGTGGGTGGATTAAAGGATCGATACAACCAAAAAAATCATGCCAATAGGTTATTTGTGAAAAAACACTACTGAAAAATGACTTTCCGGTTCAGGTGGGGAAACAATTAACCAGGTGTGGAATTCTAAAATCGATTCTGGGCAAGTCCCAACACTTTCGACTGAATGCGCGTGATGGCATAATCAATCGATATACCGCGGTTGGTGCGTGGCGCTTCCAACGTTTTTTGTTCGCCGGGTGCCAGGTCGTTAAATACTAAAGTCTGCGTTCTCACCAGCTTCTGTTCGGGACCATAATATTTAATTTCAATTTCCACCTGGTCCAGCGGATAGCGGCTATTGTTAGACAGGGTCATAAACAGGTTGGAAATTCCACCCAACAGACCGGTTTTGTAATCGCTGTTTTCTACCAGCAGCATCTGGTGAATATTCTTGCGCGCGGCTTCCAGGGCTGCCTGCTGATAGCTGATCTTGTCTTTCGGCTCTTCTTCTTTTACCACTGCATTGGAAACAATCGGTTCTTTATTTTCTATTGTGGCGGGCGTGTTGTTGCCAGCAACCTGTTGCTTTACTTCAGGCGACGTATTGCCTTTGCGGGAAACCGTAGAGATATGGAGTTTCTGTTCGGAAGCAGGTTCCTCTTTAGCCGCATTGCTGCTATCGATGGCCTGCTTCATTTCTTCTACTATCTGTTGCGGCACCTGTGCGGGCAGGGTAGCTGGAGTGTTGTTGCGATTCTTTTCCCGCTCCTGTATTCTTTTAACCAGCGCTTCCAGTTCCTTACTTTGCGACCGCTGCTTCATATTGCTGATGTATAACCCTATGATCACGCCAAACAACAATATGCAGGCAGCGGTAAGCGCCATCATTACGGGCCGCATGGTGCGGGGTTGGCGAGCGGAAGCTTTGGCGCGTTCGTTTTCCTGCAACTGTGTGTACAGGTCTTTGCCCGTTGTGTTGTGCGTAATGGATTCATTCAGCACTACAACAGGCGCAGGTTCTTCCTGCTTCTTCACTGCGGGGCGCTCTTCGGCAATGGTATTGATGGATTCTGAGAATGTGGTAACAGGTTTTTTCGATTCTTCGTTCAATACCTTACCGGCAGATGCAGGCAGTGTAACGTAAATTTTTTTAGGCTGCACGACAGGTTTTTGTTCCTGCAGTTTTTTAGCAGCAGTTTCTTCCTGCCTTGCAAAATCCTGTACACGCTGTTGAACAGGTTCAGCTTCTGTTACGGTATTGAAAACGGCAGCCCTTTCTTTTTTGGCTGCTGCCAATGCGGCCCTGCGAGCGCGGTCGAGTGCGGGATGAGATTCTTCCTGGTTCTTCTTGTAAAAACGATCGTAAGGTTGTTCTTCCACCACGGGAGCATAAGGCTTCAGCTCTGCTATTTCACTGGGATAACGCCAGGCCGCACTTTTTCCTTCTACCCACACCAGGTCGTAGGCCTTCAGACCTTTCGCCACGAGTTCCTCCATGGTGTAAGGCCCGCTCTGTTTGTTATCGCGTAATAACAGGTACTGATTCATTGCTCAAAACTTATTTTGTGTGGTCAGCTGTAACCTTGTTTTGTTTATATATGCCGACAAAAACAAGCTATATACACAGGCATATAGCTTCAGTTTTTAAAGTCGTTGCGTTTTGGGCGATCAATTCAGGGGGACGGTCGGGTCTTCCAGGGGCGATTTAGGACGATATTGGAAACGTGCAGTGGTTAAGGCAACTGCTAAGATAATGGTTAAGAGGGATTGTTCCAAAAGAAGGTTTCGGGTTTGAGGATTGGGGTTTCGGGTTATTTGGAGTTTTAACTTTCCTTATGAAATTTCAACCATCAACAGTCAGGCTAAATAGTCAACAGCCAATTTTCAACACCCCACACCCGACACTGGACGCCTGACACTCCCGACACCCGAAACCCCACCCCCCAAACTGAAACCCGACACCAAAAAAACTGGCGTTTTTTGCCCGCTTTCCGGGGTAAAAAAAGTAACTTCGCGAGCCGCGAATCCTGTTGAGAAGCAGGGCATAACGGTCTAAAATTCAGAGAGGAAAAATCAATGGAAGAAAACTTCACACCGCAGGAGACGAACGACCAGAGCCGCATTATTCCAGTCAACATCGAAGAGCAAATGAAAACCGCCTATATCGACTATTCCATGTCGGTAATCGTAGGCCGTGCTTTGCCCGATGTGCGCGACGGATTAAAGCCGGTTCATCGCCGTATCCTCTACGCCATGAACGAATTAGGAATCAATTCCAACAAGCCCTATAAGAAATCTGCCCGTATCGTAGGGGAGGTGCTGGGTAAATACCACCCGCATGGCGATAGCGCCGTTTACGACTCTATGGTGCGTATGGCGCAAGACTGGAGCATGCGATATACCCTGATAGATGGACAGGGTAATTTCGGCAGCCAGGACGGCGACGGTCCCGCGGCTATGCGGTACACCGAAGCCAGGCTGACCCGCCTGGCCGAGGCCATGCTGGAAGACCTGGACAAGGAGACAGTGGACATGGGCCTCAACTTCGACGATTCGCTGGAAGAGCCGCTGGTACTTCCCAGCCGCATTCCCAACCTGCTGGTAAACGGATCGAGCGGTATTGCCGTGGGCATGGCCACCAATATCATGCCCCATAACCTCTCAGAAGTGATTGACGGATGCGTTGCCTTTATCGACAACCGCGAGATCACCATCGAAGAGCTGATGCAGTACGTTAAAGCGCCCGATTTTCCCACCGGGGGCATCATCTACGGTATGGAAGGGGTGAAGGCCGCCATGCACTTTGGCAGGGGCCGCGTGGTGGTAAGGGGCAAAGTGACCGTTGACACCAAACCCAGCGGCCGCGAACAGCTCATCATTACCGAACTGCCTTACCAGGTGAGCCGCGACGCATTCTGCGACCGCATCGGGCAACTGGTGAATGAAAAACAACTGGAAGGCATTGCACACGTCAATAACGAATCGAACAATAAAGAAGGCACGCGCATAGTGATAGACCTGAAGCGCGACGCCATTGCAACTGTTGTCATCAACCAACTGTACAAATACACAGAGCTGCAGACTTCTTATGGTATCAACAACGTGGCGCTGGTAAAAGGCCGTCCGCGTACGCTGAACCTGAAAGAAATGATCAGCGAGTTCGTGGAGTTTCGCCACGAAGTGGTGGTGCGCCGCGCTCAATACGAGTTGCGCGAGGCCGAGAAAAAAGCGCATATCTTACAGGGCTATCTCATAGCGCTGGATCACCTCGACGAAGTGATTGCATTGATCCGCTCTTCCGCAACTCCTGAAATTGCCAAAGAAAACCTGGTCAACGCCGGCTGGGGCCTGGATGAAATACAGGCAAAAGCCATTCTCGAACTGCGCCTGCAACGCCTCACCGGTATGGAGCGCGAAAAGATTCGCGCAGAATACGATGAGCTGATGAAGCAGATCGCCTACCTCAAAGAGTTGCTCGGCAATGAGGGCATGCGCTTTGAACTGATCAAGAAAGAACTGCTTGAAATAAAAGATAGATTCGGCGACGCGCGCAGAACCGAGATCACTTATCTCGAAAATGAAGTGCGTATTAAAGACCTGATCAAGGAAGAAGACGTGGTGATCACCATTTCGCACCACGGTTATATCAAGCGCACGTCGGCCTCTGAATACAGGGCACAACGCCGCGGCGGCCGTGGTGTTATCGGCGGCAGAACCAGGGAAGAAGATTATATCGAACACCTGTTTGTGGCCTCTACACACCACACCATGTTGTTCTTTACAGATAAGGGACGTTGCTACTGGCTGAACGTATATGAAATTCCCGAAGGTGAAAAAACCAGCAGGGGCAGGGCCATCCAAAACCTGATTCAACTGCAGCCCGATGATAAGATCAGGGCCATCATCGATGTAAAAGATCTTCGCGATAAAGAGTTTGTAGAAAAGCACAATATTGTACTTTGTACCAAGAAAGGAATTATTAAGAAAACGGCGCTGGAAGACTTCAGCCGTCCGCGTCAAACCGGCGTGAATGCCATCACCATTGTGGAAGGCGATGAACTGCTGGAAGCAAGACTCACCGACGGCAGTTGTGAAGTGATGATGGCGGTAAAAAGCGGTCGCGCCATCCGATTCAATGAAGATAAAGTGCGTCCAACCGGCCGCGGCGCCATCGGTGTGGCAGGAATTGAGGTAGACGACGCCAATGATGAAGTGATTGGCATGATATGTGTCAACAGGGAAGATAGGGATCGGACCGTACTGGTAGTTAGTGAAAAAGGATTTGGAAAACGTACGCCGATTGAGGAATATCGCATCACGAATCGCGGCGGCAAGGGGGTGAAGACCATCAACGTAACGGAAAAAACCGGCAAACTGGTGGGACTCCTGGACGTGACCGTAAAAGAAGACCTGATGATCACCTGTAAGAGCGGCGTCACCATTCGTATGCCGGTGAGCGGAATCAGCGAACAGGGTCGGGCTACCCAGGGCGTAAAACTGATCAGGCTCGATGACGGCGATGAAATTGCAGCCATTACCAAGCTGGACGATGAAAACGGCAATAATAACAATGCCGCTGCTGCCCAGGCATCAGCCGCGCAGAATGCCGGCGAGGAAAATACAGGTGCCGAGCAGGCAACCAACGACCAGGAAATTTCATCTGGCAATTTGCCTGCCGACGATGCAGGAGATAATGCCGGTTTGGAAGAGAATGGTCCGGATAGTGAACCTGTAAATGAATAATCCAACAATTATTTTTTAATAAACACGCGACAGTGAAACGCAAAAGTTTCATTTGCTCATTAAAAAACAATTATTAACCGATGAAGAATATATTTCTGACAGCTTTGCTTGCTGTATCAGCATTCATGGTGCAGGCCCAGAGACTCGACAAACCCAAAGACCTGCTGGCCAAGAACAAGTTCGTTGAAGCCAATACAGAGCTTGAAAAGTTTTTGGCAGTAGAGAAAAACAAAAACAACTCCGAGGCTTATCTCGTAAAAAGCAAAATCATGCTGGGCATCGCCTCTCAGCCCGATCTGAAAGCGTCTGTTCCGGATGCCCGCGACCAGGCATTTGAAGCAATTAAGAAATACCTGGAAATAGAGCAGACTAAAGATGAAAAAAGCCGCAACGTGTTGATCACGCTCGAAAACTGGGGGCCGCTGATCGATATCTATACCGGCTACAACAAAGACGCCGCATCGTATTACAACGCAGGCAACTTCAACGATGCGTTGAAGAATTTTGAGAGTGCATTGAGCGTGTTTGATCTCATTTCTGAAAAGAAAGTGGTAGATATTACACTCGATACAACCACCACTTTATATGCAGGTATTTCTGCAGAAAAAGCCAACAAGCCGGATGAAGCTGCCAAGCATTATGCAAAAATTGCCGAGGCAAAAGCACAAGGTGAAGGCTTTGTAGAAATTTACAAATGGCTGGCCGACTACTACAGGCGCAAAGATGATATCGCTACAGCCTCCAAATTCTCACAACTTGGCCGCGAAGTCTATCCCGAAGACAGCTTCTGGTCTGGCTTTGAACTGGAAATGCTCCGCGAACAAGGCACCAAGGAGCAGTTGTTTGAGAAATACGAACAAGTGATCAAAGAAAATCCCGACAATCACATTTATTACTTCAACTACGGCGTAGAACTGTACCAGGCAGCCTACGACGAAGACATCACCAAGCGCCCGGCCAACTCGAAAGAGCTGATTGAAAAAGCAAGAACTTACCTGAATAAGGCTTTGTCCATTAAGCCCGATTATCCGAACGTACATATGGTGCTGGGCCAGATAGCCTACAACGAAGGCGTTGACCTCAGCAACGAAAACAAAGCCATTCGTCCCCCGCAGGGTGGCCGCCTCACTGCTGAGCAGTCTGCTAAGAAAGAAGAACTGCGCAAGGGCGTGATAGAGAAATTCAACGAAGCCATTCCTTACTTCAAAAAAGTGGATGAGTTGCTCGACAGCCAGGGCAAATTGAAAATGGAAGAAAAAGAAACCCTGAAAGGCGCGCTCGACCTGCTGATTATTGCCACTGAAGAAAAAGTGGCACAACTCGAACAAAAGAGAAATGCTGCTGAGGTGAAAAAGAATACGGCTGAAGTAAAACAATACGAAGCCGAGCTGAAAGAGCTGCAGGCCGATGTTACCAGGTACACTGACAAGTTTAACAACGTGGACAAGAAACACTAATTAACGCTCCATAAACGTATAGGAAAGTGCCGCGAACCCATCGCGGCACTTTTTCTTTTTTCATAGCTATACCTGGTTACCGGCAGCTACCGCATCGGGCTTCCTGTTTTTCCTCAGCAGTAATGCGCTTATTACCGCCACCACTAAGCCAATAGGCAGCACTTCGGAATAAGAAATAAGGATGGCGAAAAGGGGATTTTTGTACATCTCCTTGAAATTTTCCAGCTCGGCCGTCTTCGCTGCCAGTTTTTCGGGAGGAGTTTGCCGGAGAATGTACGCAGTATAATGGTCCAGGAAATCGGGCTGAAACAGGTAGTAATAACCCAGTCCAAACACCACGTATACGGTGGAGGCCACGAAAGCAATGAGCGCGCCGGCCTTGAAGGCTTTTCCAAAAGAAATAAACCCGCCGAGGTATTTGTTGCGATAATTTCTGACCCCGAAATAGATCAGCGAAAACACCACCACCATGGCGGCATAGCCAATCGCGTCGTTAGTCTTGAAATTTGGATTTCTGCACAGCATGCTCATCATATAGATAGCGTTGGCGCTGAGGATTACTCCAGGGATGATGCCGAAGATCATAACAGTTTTTGTCATAACTAATTTGATTAACTGTTGGCAAAACTAGTGGTGCCGCCGGTGGACGGGCTCATACTAAAGTACCAATTTGCGGCCGGGAGGGAAGAATAATACTAAAGAACGAAGGGATTACTCCACTAATCGCAGTCTTCTTGCCTTTTCGATGGTCTGCGTGCGGCTTTTCACATCCATCTTAAAGAACAGGTTGGAGACGTGAGTTTTGACGGTGCTCACGGAAAGGAATAGTGCTTTGGCAATTTCGGCGTTGCTATAGCCTTTGGCCAGCAGTTGCAGCACTTCGTATTCACGGGCGCTGAGGTTGAGTTTTTTCAGTTCCTCTTCATTAACCGAAAATGGCTGGGGCTGGGGGATATATACTTCTTTTTCGACGATCAGTTTTTCCACTTTGGGTTTTACCAGCTGGGTAGCCACCCAAATACCAAGCATGGTAAAAAATATGGCGATGAGCCCGATGTATATATCAATGGAATTGTCAACAATCAGGAATTTCCATTGCAACCACTTGAGCAAAAGCACCAGCAGTGCCAGCAATACGCCGTACAGCAGGAGGTGACGCGACCTGAAGTATAGTCTCTTTATGAAGCCCATTCTTGCAAAGCCCATGGATGAGTGTCAAATATGCAAAAAAATAGGCAGTCGGGAATGGTAAATTTTGCCCTTATAGAACATTTTTTAGACCGTATAGCAAATGCCGCCGGCAGGGGGAGAAATAAATTTGGTGAAAACATCACAAAAAGTATCACCATGAAAAATGTTGAAACAGTAATTATAGGCGCCGGCCAGGCAGGGCTTATCACGAGCTATCATTTTGCGCAGGAAGGCCACGAGCATGTGGTATTGGAGCAGTCCGACAAAGTCGCGGTCAACTGGCGCTATCGTTGCTGGGATTCGCTGCACCTGGTAACTCCGAACTGGACATTTCACAGAATTCCGGGCATGAACCACGACTTAGAAGATGCAGACGGAATTCTGCCACGCGAAAAAGTGATAGAATTCTTTGATAAATACGTTGAGGAAAACCAATTGCCGGTTCACTTCAACACAAAGGTAAATGCCATTGAGCGCCACGGCCAGGACGGATTTCTCATTCATACAAATAATGGAACCTGGAAATCCAGGAATGTCATTGTAGCTACCGGTTATTGCCAGTATCCCAAAATGCCGGAGTTTTCGAAATCCATTTCATCAGACATAGTCCAAATGCACAGCAGCCAGTACAGGAATCCGGCATTGATTCCGGGGGCCGTGCTGGTAGTGGGATGTGGTCATTCAGGAAGACAGATTGCGGAAGAAATAAACCGGGCAGGAAAGAGAGTCTTTGTATCAGTTGGCGCCGTAAATCGTTTGCCACGTCGATATCGTGGCAAGGACATTCTTTATTGGCTGGAAAATGCAGGATTTTTCGATCTGACACCCGAACAATTACCGCCGGGCATGAAAAAATTCGAAGCTGTGCCGCAGATATCGCAAGACAAGCCGGGGCACAGTATGAACCTGCACCTGATGGCGCGCAGCGGTATCAGGCTGCTGGGTCGCATTAAAAATGCTGAAGGTCACAAAATATCGCTTGCTCCGGATCTGTATGAATCGCTGCAAAGGACTGATCAATCTGAGCGTGAAGCCGTGGCGATGATCGACGGATTCATAGAGGCCATCGCGCCAGGAACGCCCAAAGAAGCATTACCGCAATACAATGACGGTTACCAGCAACCGATCATTAAAGAATTAGACCTGGCGAAGGAGGGCATTGGAACCATTATCTGGGCCACCGGTTACAAATTCGATTTCAGCTTTGTAAAGCTGCCGGTCTTTGACGCCGATCATTTTCCCATCCAGAAAAACGGCGCTACAGAATATCCCGGTCTATACTTTGTAGGCTTGCCCTGGATGCCGTCGCAGAAATCAGGTTTCCTGGTGGGCATCGCGGACGCAGCGAAAAAAATTGCGGAAGCTGTTATGGAGCGAAGTACGGCAGTTAGCGAGTGATTGGTTGGTGTGTAATGCCGTTCAATTACGGGTATATGGACGAGAAACGCCTGGCGGCGTTTCTTTTTTCGTGTGAGCATCATGAGGCGTGTACCTGGATGGATTGAATCTTTTCAGACGTTTGGAATGCTTAGACTGTGGCTCGCATTGGGTTATGTTCTTTTGTCCTATAATTAATATTATGTTAAGTACAGGCGCGGGGGCCTAGTTATATGGGTATAAAAAGGAAATGGCTCGGCTGCTTTGAAATATAGAAATGCAGTAGCTTAAGGGCATGCAAGACCTTTCTCCTACAGCTAATAAAAACCAGATAATTGATTGGCTGAAAAGCTACTATTTGAAAGAAAATTCAGGCGTTGATGTAGCCGGAGAATTGGCTCGTGTTGAGCATGAGCACAGTAACAACTTTAACTTCTGGAGAGATATAATCTTTGCACTGATTAAGACCGGCGAATACGCACTCCATATTCATGACGGCAGATGGATTATCTATCCCAATCCAGATCACGATTTAGCGAAAAGTGTAAAAGTCACCAACGACTCCGTTGTAACTACTAACAATAGGATGCTTGGATTAACGGTAGTTTTAGCTTTAACAGCGATTGCTACTGTGATAATATCCGTACTATCACCAGCGCCAATAGACAAAGAGACAAAAGCACTAATGAGAGAACAAGTACAACAGTTGCGAAAGATTCAACTATCTCTTGAAAAGTTAGATTCTTCCATGAACCGTATCGTTCCCGATACTTCAAACAATTAAAGAACGCCTCACGGCGTATTCACTGGATTTCTTTTTAATACCCGTATGCTTCGCTGCCCTGGCTCGTTTTATTTTGTCTAAGAACAACTTACAAAATGAAACCACAAAACCCTTTGTGGAAATCATGTGTTCAAGTGAGAAGATCAATTATTAAACTATTAATTAATTTTGAGCTGATCTAGTAAAGATATTTGAGATAACATACAACAGCTCTGTGTACGCACACAAAGCTGCCGTAATGTGACCGGGACGGCACCGGTGCCAAGTAGACTGCGTTGCGTGCAGTGCCACAAGACAGAATCTGCATGACAACAGATTCAAAATTTGTTGCTTTTTTCATTTAGTTTATGAAAAAGTTTAAAGCACAACGCAAGTGGCTTGAGGCAATTGCTTTATTCTTGGCCGCATTAGCATCATTTATAAATAGCATAAAATAAACAAAGCCCCGAGCAAGGGGCTTTGTTTTATTCCCTTCAATTGTTCTGCTTAGTATATGATCTGACAGTTTGAGGATTTTTTATTTGAAGTTTTATAGGGTCAGGATTAATTTTTTATGCTGCGGGTGGAATGTCCTGCAGCATTTTTTGTTTCGCTAAAGGTAAGGT
>Ga0065720_1002865_pt1 | contig 52949 bp, 46 predicted proteins | sample Thericmetagenome_FD_59107 | JGI IMG/M metagenome (GOLD analysis project Ga0065720, IMG submission 59107) | Thermophilic microbial communities from the Joint Bioenergy Institute, California, USA of rice/straw/compost enrichment - eDNA_2 v2... | ecosystem: Engineered > Solid waste > Grass >... | reverse complement strand
CGTTATGATGAAAAGGGCCGGATGATCGCCACCGAGGTTCCGGCTTCGATCTTCTACCACCTCATGACCGCCTTCACAGCCTATCTCGACCGCAACAGGTGGAAGGCGATGTCTGACTGGCCGGCTGCGAGCGGCAGCGGCTGATTGCAGGAAACTACGGGGAGAAATGCGGCAGGGTTCCTGTACCCGGCGGCGGCGGCCGGGGCAGGAACCTTTTTTCTTTCGGAGTGGCCTTGTCTTTTATGGTCCAGGGGCGGGTTGTCCGCCAGAGCGTCGTTCCTCCCTTGCTGGGAGGTCCGGCGTCTGCAGCAGGTATCCCGCCAGTAGTCGCAGGCTTTCCGCGGTATCCCGTAGTCAGGGCGGCGAGCTGTCGGTCAGCCGGCGCGGGAACCGCAAGCCCTCCGATACTCCGGGCGCAGCGCCTGCCGTTCCGGACCTGATGCAATCGAACTCGCCCGACCATCCCGAGGCGGCGAAGACCGTTAACATCTCGCGCGTAGTTCTGCGTGTGCGTCGGTTGTACCGCGCGTTCGCTTCGTCGTTCGCGTCCCGTATTCATGACCGGCGTAAAGCAATGCGGCGGGCGGTGTTTTATCACTGCCCGTCGCTCAAGCCTGTGGCTCTGGTCCGGTGGTGGCAGCCCGGGCCGGTCGGGGACAGGTTTGCCGTTTGTCCGGGCTGCGGGGGCGGGGCTCGCAGAGCAGTGCAGGCCGATCGCGCCCTTGTCTGTGGCTGGAACGGGTCCGGAAAAAGGGGGTCCGTTTTCCCTCCGGAACCGCAACGACTGCAGCAATCCGCGTTTCGGTGGGCTTTCGGAACGCTCTAGAACAGCCGCAGCTTGCGGGCGTAGAAGGCTTCCGCGAAGTGTTCGGGCGCCCTGCATTCCATCCCCCGCACGCGCGCCAGGCCCCGGAAGGTTTCGGCGTCGAACCAGTCCTTGGACCGCTGGCTGCCGAAACAGGTTTGCAGGATTTCGATCTTGCGCTCGAGGGTCTCGGCTGTCAGCGCCACGTAGGCGTTGGGCTGGCCCAGGTCGCCGTCCCACTTCGGGATCTCGTATTCAAGGATCAGGCTGTCGCGGAACAGGTTCCAGGTCAGCTGGTTGATCTCCCGGTGATCCTGGTGGGCGTCGAGCCGCGCGTGCGTGAACACGATGTCCGGCCGGAAACGCTCGCGGATCTCCAGCAGCCACTCCTTGATCGCCTCGCGCTGCGAGGGAAAATCGCTGTCCTTGAACTGCCCCAGGCTGATTTCGCGGTCGCGCACCGGCGCAAGGCAGGTGAGGGCGGAATTGTGTGCCTCGTCCTCTCGTTTGCCGCAGGCGCTCACCACGCACCAGTGGACTGACTGACAACGGTTCTGGCCGATCAGCGTGAGCAGCGTTCCGCCGGCGCCGATTTCGATGTCGTCGGAATGGGCGCCGAGGCAGAGGATGGATAGCGGCTGCTCCCCATCCAGATGGTCGAGAGAGATCATGACGCCGCCCTCATCAGGGAGCGACGCTGCTTTTCGGCGCGGGTACGCATGTCCCACGGCATGTCGCCCTTTTCCACCATGTCCTCGAGCACTTGCCAGTCGCGCAAGGTGTCCATGGAGCGCCAGAAGCCCTCGTGCTTGTAGGCCATCAGTTGGCCGTCGGCGATCAAACGGGCGAAGGGCTCGATCACCAGTTCCTCACCCTCGCGCATGTAGTCGAAGATCTCCGGCCGCATGATGAAATAACCGCCGTTGATCCAGATCTCTGACCGGTCCGAGGTGACGAACTGGTTGACGTTGCCGTCCGGACCGATGTCCGCCAGATGATAGGTGAGCGGCGGACGCACGGCCAGGAAGCAGGCGATCTTGCCGCTCTCCTCGAAGCGGCGGATCATGTCGTTGAGATCGACGTCGGTGAGACCGTCGCTGTAGTTGGCCAGAAACATCTTCTCGTTCTTCACGTGATCCCGCGCCGCCCACAGGCGTTCGCCGATGTTGCGCCAGATGCCCGTGTCGAGAAGGGTGATGCGCCAGTCCGTCTCGGAGGCGCCGTTCAGCAGCTCCACCTGGCGGCCGCCGCCCGTCACCACGCAGTCGGCGAAGGTGTGAGGCTTGTAATTGAGGAAGAAGTCCTTGATGACATTGGCCTTGTAGCCTAGGCACAGGACGAAGTCCTTGTGGCCGTAGTCGCTGTACCACTGCATCACGTGATGCAGGATCGGCTGGTGGCCGAGCGGAATCATCGGCTTCGGAACAGCCTCGGAATATTCGCGGATGCGGGTTCCCAGGCCACCGCAGAAGAGGACGACCTTCATGACGCGATCTCCTTCGGGTCGATAATCGTGACGGTCGGAATGGGGGTGACGAACTTGGCGCCCCAGGAGGCGACGTGGCGCATCTGGCGCACGATCTCGTCCTTCAGGTTCCACGGAAGGATGAGGATGTAGTCCGGCCGTTCCTGGTCGATCATCTCGACGGGATAGATCGGCACATGCTGACCGGGGGTGAAGCGCCCGTGCTTGTAGGGATTGCGGTCCACCGTGAAATCCAGAAGGTCCGGCCCGATGGCACAGTAGTTGAGCAACGTGTTGCCCTTGCCGGGCGCTCCGTAGCCGCAGACCTTTTTGCCGGCATTGCGCGCCTCGATGAGGAAGGCGAGCACGTCCCGTTTCACCTTGCGGGCCTTCTCGCTGAACGAGGTATAGGTCTCGATCCGGTTGAGCCCGCCGTCGATTTCCCGTTGAAGAAGGGCGTCGACCCGCGGCGCGCGCGAATGGCCGCTTTCCTTGAGCGCCATGTAGATGCGCAGCGACCCGCCGTGGGTCGGCAGCTCCTCGACGTCGATGACCTTCAGGCCGTGGCGCTCTGCCAGTTTCTCGATGGTGATCAGCGAGAAGTAGGAGAAGTGCTCGTGGTAGATGGTGTCGAACTGGTTCTCCGCNATCAGTTTCTCGATGTGCGGGAACTCGAGCGTGATCACGCCCTNGGGCTTGAGCAGAATGGCCATGCCCGCGACGAAGTCATTGAGGTCGGGGACCTGCGCCAGCACGTTGTTGCCGATGACGAGGTCGGCCTTTTTTCCCTCGCCGGCAAGCGCCGTGGCAAGCCGCACGCCGAAGAAGTCGACCAGCGTGGGCACGCCTTTCGCCTCGGCCGCCTTGGCCACATTGGCCGCAGGCTCGATGCCGAGCACGGGAATGCCCATCGGCAGGAAATGCTGCAGCAGATAGCCGTCGTTGCTCGCGAGCTCCACCACGAAACTGTCCCGGTTGAGCCCCAGCCGGTCGCGGATCATTTCGCAGTAGCGGCGCGCATGCTCCACCCAGCTGGTCGAATAGGATGAGAAATAGGCGTATTCGGTGAAGATCTCTTCCGGGCTCACGTATTCCTTGAGCTGGACGAGAAAGCATTCGTCGCACACCAGAACGTGGAGCGGATAGTAGGGCTCCATCTCGTCGAGCTGGTGCGCTTCAAGGAAACGTTCGCACGGCGGCGACATGCCGAGATCGACGAACGTGTGCTTCAGTGAAGCACCGCAAAGCCGGCAGTTCGCCGGCGGAATTGCCGTATGTGAAATCCTGCTGGTTTCAACAGCCTGAAAGTTCATTCCCGCCTCCCACGTACCGGCATCATGGTGCCGGAGGCCTGTTCCCCAAGTCTTTGCCTGATTGCACGGCAGGTTATCTTGACCGAGAGCCTCTGCCGATTTGGCACAACGGATCATGGGTTCACCCAAAGGTGTAGGCCGGGGCATCCTTTCGCCGGCAAACGGAGAAGCCTCGGTATCCGCTGCGGTGGGGCCGCGAGCCGGAAACGGGCCCACATCCGTTCCGGAATGCAGGAAAGCAATGCGGTCCCGATGCAGGATCGGCACTGTCCCGATGAGTCGGTCAAAGGCCCGTGGCAGCAAGCGACGCGCTCAAATGGTGGGGTCGAGGAACGGCGCGGCAGGAACCAGGAGTCCCGCTTCCTTCAGCCGCCGCGCGGCGGTCATGACGTCGGTGAAGGGCATGCCGGACCTCTCCGCCATTTCCAGCAGCGAGTGGGAGCCGTCCGCCAGGTTGAGCACCCACAGCATCGCCATGTTCTGGTCCGAGGCATGGCTGTTGCCGCCCACGGCGCCGTAGAGGCCGCGGCGGCCGAGCTGTGGCTCCCCCTTCGGGCAGAGGCTTACGGGCGTCCAGTCGTTCTCCGCGATGTCGATCACATACCGGATGATCTTCCAGGACAGGGCCAGATGCCGCGGCCGGATGAAGTCCAGGTTGTCGGCCGACGTGTGATATTCCGGGAACGTGCCGAAAAGGCTGCGCTGGAACAGTCCCACCGGTAGGTTGAAGCCCGGCGAGCAGTACTGCCGCTCGTCGTAGCCATAGGGTGAAAAGTCGAGGATAGTCGCCTGCGGCGCGAGATCGCGTAGGGCGATCGCCATCGCCCGGTCGATGAAGGCATTGCCGCGCCTGCTGCGCTTGTAGGTCGGCCCGCCGCCGTCGCCGACGCAGGAGACGACCAGGCCGTGTTGGATGCGGTCGAGTTCGTCTTCGTTGCGCGACAACCAGGCGAGTGCGCCGATTGTGCCCGGCGCGAAGATGAAGCGGTAGGTGTGGCGCAATCCCTGTCGCGCCAGCAGCTCTTTCGCAAGCAGCGTGAGCAGCGCGATGCCCGAGCAGTTGTCGTTGGCGAGCGACGGATGGCAGATGTGCGCCGACAGCAGGAACACCTGGTCCGTTTCACCGGGGATCACGCATTCGCCATAGGTCAGATGGCCCGTGAACCGCTCGGCGTCGATGAAGACCTCGTAGGAGCCGGGGCCGAGCTTCTCGAAGTCCCGGTGGCACATGCAGAAGCCCCAGTTCTCCGCGTAGTAGATGGTCCGGTAGGGGATCAGGTCCGGCTGGTCGGGCAGGGTGTGTATGTGCCCGGCGAGTTCCTCGTAGGACAGGATCCGGTGGACCGGCATGCTGTAGTTCACGACGTGCAGGTTGTGCCTGGTGAAGTCGACCACCTTCTGGCCTAGCTCGTTCTTGATCCAGGCCTGGCGGATGGACCATTCCTGGGGAATGGTCCAGTCGTAGACGGCCGTACCGCTCGGAACCTCGGTTCTGCTGATCGGTATGTGGCGCTCGAGAATGTCCAGCGTCTGCCGCACGCCATCGCCGGTGATGCTGCGGCAGATAGGATAGATTTCGGCGGCAAGGGCGTGGATTTCGGCGCCAATCGGATCGCCATCCTCCCTCGTGGCCCCAACGGAATGGGAAGCGCGCGGATTCATGGTTGGCCGCTACTCAGGCTTGCCTGGCGGCTGCTCCCGCAGCGTTCTGGTCCTCGATCACGCGCAGGTCCGGTCCCAGCAGGCCGTCGGCCATCAGCATACGGATGTGGCTGATGCGCTGGTAGCGCGGCCCCTCGAACTCTTCCTTGGACAGGCCGGAACTCGCGTAAGCCTGGTAGAGCTGGTTGGCGCCCGCGCGGGCATCCCACCGCGGGTTGAACCCGAGCACATTGTGAATCTTCGCGAAGTTCACCCGGTAGGAGCGTTTGTCAGGACCGGCATCCTCGGCGAATTCGAGCCGGCAGCCGGGCACGACGCTGGCGACGATCTCGGCGATGTCCCGGATGCGATAGTTGTGCGCCGTCTTGCCGACGTTGAAAGCCTCTCCGGAAACCTTCTCCCTCGGCGCGGTGAGGGCGAGGATGAAGGCCCGCGAAATATCCTCCACATGGACGATCGGCCGCCAGGGGCTGCCGTCGGACTTGAGGAAGATGATGCCTTCCGTGACCGCCCAGGCCACGAGGTTGTTCAGCACAATGTCGAAGCGGATCATCGGCGAGAGGCCGTAGGCGGTCGCCGGACGCAGGAACACCGGACAGAAGTTGTCGTCCGCCAGTTCCGCGATGTCGCGTTCGGCATAGACCTTGGACCAGCCGTAGGCCGTTACCGGCTGCAGCGGGCTGTTCTCGTCCACCATCTCGTCGCCCGCCTGTCCATAATTGCTGCAGGAGGAGGCGAACAGGAACCGCTGCACGCCCGCCTGCTTCGCCATCCTGGCGACGTGGACGCTTGCACGGTAATTGATATCATATGTGCGATCGGGGTCGAGATTGCCCAGCGGATCGTTGGACAGCGCCGCCAGATGAATGACGGCATCGATGCCCTCGAAGTCGCGCGCTTCCGCGTCGCGGACGTCCTTGCGAATTTCCGGGATGCCGGAGAGCGTTCCACCCGGCGCAAACAGGCAGCGCCGGTAGAGGCCGCTGTCGTAGCCACGAACCTCGTGCCCCTCGGCTTGCAGCATCTTGACCATCACGGAACCGATGTAGCCCCGGTGGCCGGTCACCATCACCTTCATTGTATCGTGCTCCCCTTTGTTCCCCGACACGACCGGTTTCAAGCCGCCCTTGCGGGCACGGCAACCGGCATTCTGTTGTAGCGGCGGTAGACCGTTTTCGGCGGCCGTCCGACGAGATGGCGCGCAACGCTGTCCGCGAGGGCGCGCGCCTGGACAGCGAGAACGCCGTCCATGGTCTCTATGGTGCTTTCGATGTCATGATCCCGGTGCATCTGGCCCGTCGCCACCGACGGCATCAGGATGCGGCGGCGGATCGTCTCCTGCGGGAACAGGGACCGGAAGGCCTGTGACGGTGTCAGATCGCGATCGCGGGTCCAACAGGCCATGCAGGAACGGCCGGGCGCCGGGACGAGCTGCCCGCCGGGTATGAGTTCGTGCGCCCTGCGCCCGAACGTGCCTGACACAGCGAAGCTTTGGGATTCTGCCCGCATTTTTGCTTCCTCCGCCCAACGGCTTCTAGTGTATTCAAGCGCGGTTCAATTGCGCTTCGACTATAGGGCGTGTGTCCCTACGCCTATTGAGGGCGTTCAGGTGCCTGAAACTCGCGGCTAGGTTAGGCCCGGCAACTGAATTCAACGGATTAAATCGTCATGATCTGTCCAGGCACGCAGACGGCGATGCAATCCGGCGGGGCGGGGCAGGGCAAGCCTGTTGATTGGCTGACACCGGAAGCATCACGGCGGTTCAGGCTCCTGAAGGGAGTAACCGACGATGCTTGAACGCAGTCAGGCGCGGGCAGTCTACGGGCAGCCGGTCATACCCGCGAACATCGAACGTGAGTATGTCAGCCTCGCGGATATCAAGCAGTTTCTCTGGCGCCACGCCCCATTCATCGCGGCGTGGGCAGCGGCTGGCGCTGCGATCGGCCTGTTCTACATCCTGACGAGCGACCCGATCTACACGGCGCGAACCCAGATCCTGATCGAGCCGAACATTCCGCAGATCCTCAACCAGCAGTCGGAGATCAATCTTTCCCTCGACACCTCGCAGGTTGAAACCCAGCTCGCCGTGCTGCGGTCGGACAAGATCGCCAACATGGTCATCGACCAGCTGGATCTGGAGAACAATCCGAATTTCACGTCGCCGCTCGGAGCGCCGCTAGGCGTCCGCATCATGCGGCTTCTGACGCTGCTGGGTCTTGCGAGCCCGGACGATGGGACCGGCCCGGATGAAGACGGAGATGCTCTCACGGCGGGCGAGGACGGGGAGGAACTGACGGAATTTGTCAGGCGTCAGCGGGTACTGCGGAACTTCCAGGAGGGCCTCACCGTCACGCGTGCGGGCGTCTCCTATGCGATCGACATCTGGTTCCGGTCTCGCGACCCTGAGCTGGCGGCAAGGATCGCCAACGCGACCGCGGCGGCCTTCGTGCGCGAGCAGCTGGAGACGCGGTCGGAATCGGCGAGCGAAGGTCTGCGCTGGCTGGAAGCCCGCATTCAGGAAGTCAGGGCCCAGATGAACCACGCCACCAAGGTGGTGCAGGAGTTTCGCGCCCGGCACGACTTCAGCATCCCGTCCGGCGACGAGCAGTCCGGCCCGACGCTGGAAGAGCTGGAAGTGACCGCCGACACCTACCGCAGGATGTATGAAAGCCTGCTTGAGGCCTTCACGAGTTCGGTCAACCAGCAGCCCTATCTGATCGCCGACGCGCGTGTGATCGGCGAGGCGACGAGACCGCTCACCAGCAGCCATCCGCGCAAGACGCTGACGCTCGCCTTCACCACCACCGCGGGACTTCTGCTTGGCCTGGGCCTGGCGATCGCGCGGCATCTGGCCGACCGGAGCCTGCGCAGCAGCCGACAGGTGCAGGACGAGCTCGGTCTCGACGTCATCGCCGAATTGCCCGTCGTTCGGTTCCGCAATCGCGGCCATGGCGGTATCCTGGAAGTGCAGCGGCAATCGCAGTCCCTGTTCAGCCGGGCCCTGCGGGATGCGGCGCGCGTCCACCTTGCCGGGGATGCAGCCCGGCATCTGCGCCTCCTCGGTGTCATTTCCGCCGTCCCGACAGCGGGGAAGGGGGCGGTCGCCGGCAATCTCGCGGCACTCGCCGCGCGCGCGGGACGGCGGACCCTGCTCATCGACGGGGATCCGGAGCATCCGGACCTGACGGAGTTTTTCAGCGGCGAAGGGGGCCGGCAGAGGCCCCCTAATCTCGACTTCCTCGCCTGCACGGCCGAACCGGTTGCGCGTCTGCTCGCCGGACAGCCGGAGGCGCTGGAAGCCTACGCAGACCACGACCTGGTCATCGTCAACCTGCCGGACATGACCGCGGAAACGGCTTACGCGGATGCCGCCGCGGCAATGGATGCGGTTGTGGTCGTCGCCGAATGGGGCAGGACGCCCATCGATCTGGTTCAGGAGCTCGTCAGCGACCTCAGAGCGCTCAAGGTCATGACGCCCGGCGTCGTGCTGACCAAGGTGCGCAGCCTGTCCACTCAGAAATACCGGCGTCGCCTGCGCTGGTGGAAGCGCTGACTTGCCGCACCAATCCCGGAATGCGGATCGCCTGCCAGCGGGCCCGATCCGGAAGATTTGCGCTGTGTTGCGCCGCCGTCCTTCCGGGGCGACTGGCCACAGGCGGGTGTCCGCGCTTGGCGCGGGTACGACGTGCGGGGAATAGTCAGATAGGCGTAGGCTATGTCGTACTCCCCCTTACCCCTTACGCCCTTTGCCGTCCTTGAAGAGAGCCTCCCGCGATAGAAAACTGTTCCCGGGTTGCATGGCGATTCAGCAATTCCAAGGGCGGGAACAATGAACAGACATCTCCCACACGAAGGGGTGACGCGCTTTGATGGCCCTGGGGCTGCCGATTGGCCCATGCCTTCATACGCGAGCAATGGCAGCCATCAGGGCCGCGATCTGAGCGCCCTTGCTGTAGAGCATCAGGCATTCTCGACGGACAACGACTGGCAGCCGGACTCCGCCGAAGCGGTCTACCAGGGAGGCGGGAGGCAGGTGCCGATTGGCGGAACACCAAAGCGCGTGCTCGACATACTTGTGGCGCTGACGGCACTGTTGCTGTCGCTCCCTGTCATGCTGGTCGCAGCCGCGCTCATCAAGNTCACCATGGGGGGNCCGGTCCTCTTCAAGCACAAGCGGATCGGNTTTCAGGGNAAACCCTTCTACTGCTACAAGTTTCGGACCATGGTCAGCAACGGCGACCAGGTGCTTGCGGAGTATCTGAGCAGGCATCCGGAAGCCCGCCGGGAATGGGAGGAAAACCGCAAGCTGCGGAACGATCCCCGCGTGACCTTCCTCGGCGCCATGCTGCGCAAGTCCAGCATCGACGAGCTGCCGCAGCTCTTCAACGTGCTCAAGGGTGAAATGAGCTGCGTCGGCCCCAGGCCCGTGGTGGCGGAGGAGCTCGAACGTTATGGCAGCGCCGCGGCAATCTATCTGCGAATGCGCCCGGGCATGACCGGCCTGTGGCAAACGAGCGGACGAAGCTGTGTCGACTACGCCAGGCGCGTGGCCTATGACGTCGACTATGGCAGGAACTGGTCGCTCATGCGCGACCTCTTCATCCTGGCCAGAACCGTCGTGGTGGTTGCCAATTTCCGGGAAGCCGCCTGATGCGGCTTTCCAAGGCTCAGGAGCGGGCGCGATGACGCTGCAGCACCGCCGAAACGAAAAGGCCCAGGAAGTAGCCGATATAGGAGGCGACAAGCAGGGTCAGTCCGCGCTGCGCGGCGGTTCCGGCGGGCAGCTCCGCGATCCAGGCGCTTGCGCCGGTGCCAATGATGATCGCAAGCGTCAGGGCAAGAAGCGCCGGCACCCGAAAGAAGCATCCGAGGATCAGGCCAGCAAGCGCGGCAACGGCAGAAAATCCCCAGATCAAGGCGTCGTCCCCTCGTTCTTGTCAGAGACGCAGACGCGCGTCCCGAGCGCAGAAAAAAGCAGAGATTTTCCGCGTTGTGAAGATAGCCCCGTTCACCGGGGATCCGGCAGGCGGGCCATTTCGGATATGTGGTAAATGCAGCCGTCGGTCATCGGGTTCATTGTCTGTATTGCGTTGTACGGCGCAACGCGCCTCATGGGCGGATCCGTTCTCGTTGCGCTGATGGCTTCAATTCCCTTCGGCTCGACGGCAATCGCCACGCTGCCAAGCCTCGGCGGTTCCTCGCCGCTCATCTTTACCGTCTTCTCTGTGCTCCTGCTGGCCACCGGGGCGATGCGGCAATCGGTGGTGCGGGATATCGGAAGGGCCTACGGCCTCTATCCGACGTTCTGGCTGGTGACGCTGCTCATGGTCTATGCAGTTGTCAGCAGTGTGTTCCTTCCCAGGCTTTTTGCGGGCCAGACCAGTGCCTTCATCCCCACGACCTTCGGCGTACAGGAAGTCGCGCTGGCCCCGGTTTCGGGCAACATCTCCCAGACCGGCTATTTTCTGCTGGGTGGAATGACCTTTGCTGCCGTGTCTCTGCTTATGCTCAGGGGAATGCCGTTGAGCGAAGTGCGGCGCGCCTACTTTGCCTGGGCCTTCCTGCACGCCGCCATGGGTGCCATCGACCTTGCAGGGAAGATGGCTGGCGCAGGCGATATCATGGAACCGATCCGCACGGCAAGCTATGCCATGCTGACCGAAGTGTCGCACAGCGGCTTCTGGCGCATCGTCGGAGGCCAGTCGGAGGCTTCCGCCTTCGCCGGCGTCGGCCTTTCCACCCTGTGTTTCAGCTACGTGTATTGGAGGCGCACCGCATCGCAGCTGGCGCTCGGCCTGACCCTGACACTGCTGATCCTTCTGATCCTGTCGACCTCCTCGACCGCCTACGCGGGACTTGCGGTGCTCAGCATCCCGGTCGGCTGGTCCATCGTCAGGTCTCTTGGTGCGCGCCGGCTGCAGATCGCCGAGCTCATCCTGCTTGGCGGGTTCGCGCTGTGCTTCATGGCCCTGCTGACGGTCATGGTCGTCAACCCGAGGTTCTTCGATCCCTTCCTCAATCTTCTGGATGCCACGCTCGTCAACAAGCTGGAAACCGACTCCGGGCAGGAGCGCACCTACTGGAACTACAAGAGCCTGCAGTCAGTGATTGACACCGGCGGTCTGGGCATCGGCTTCGGAAGTTCGCGCGCGTCCAGCTGGCTCATCGCGGTCGTCTCCCAGATGGGAGTGACCGGCGCGGTCCTGATGGGTCTGCTTGTCCTGGCGATGACGCGGGAGTCGCGCGCCTTCCGCCTGATGGCCGATCCGGAGACACGCGCGATCGTGGCCGCTACCCGCGCCGCGGCGTTCGGCGGGCTCCTCTCTGCCACGATGGTGGGCGGAAGCGCGGATCCGGGACCCGTCTTCTTCATCACCCTGGCGGTGACGACCTGCGTCCAGGCCCGCTACGCGCATGTGCCCGCCGTCCCGCCGGCGACCGCCGGAGGTGCAGGAGCGGAGGTCGTCCGCTACCGGGCGGCATGACCGCAGCCGCCGCTTCTTCTCTCGGATGGTTGGTGAACGGCTTCAGGAAGCCGAGCGCGGAGCCTGAGCGCCGCGAAGGGGCAGGAGGCGTTCGACCTTGACCGTGTCGCCGGGAAGCACGGGGGTCGACTCTGAAGCCTCGATGATCCGCGTGCCCGTTTCATCCGAGCGCACGATCGTATAGCGCAAGGCATCGGCCGCCGGCGGCGCGAAGGTCTCGCTCTCGTGCAGGAGGTGAAGGGCCGTCTCGGCACGCCGCGCCAGGGCGTCGAGTTCCGCTTCCGTTTCGCGCAGGTTGGTGGCGACCTCGTTGGCGCGGCTGTTGCGCAGCTCCAGCTTCGTGAGTTCCGTGCGGCTGATCTCCTGACGCGCGCGCAGAAGCGCCGTCTCGGCCGTCAGTCGCTCACTCTGGATTTGGGCGATGGTGCGCTCGAGCGCCATCTCGCGCGGTGCCGGCGCAATCCCCCTCTGGACCAGCGACGACACGTTGCCGAGCTCCTTCTGCAGCAGCTCGATCTGACGGTCGAGCAGGCCGAGCTGCTTCTCGAGCGATACCAGCTCGCTCTCCAGGAAGCCCGCCAGGTCGTCGAGCGCCTGGATCTGCGTCTGGACCGCCTTTCGCCGGGCCTCGAAGATGAGCCGCTCCTGTTCCATCGCGTTTGCCGCGACCGGATCCCCGGCACGGTCGGAGAGCTCGGGGGGAAAGGCGATGGTCTCTGCGTCCGCGAGTTCCGCCTCGAGGCGTGCCTTGCGGGCCATCAGCGCCAGGCGCTGCAGGCCCATCACGCTGAGTTCGCCCCGGCTCTGGATGACCTCGCGCTGGACACGGAGCGAACGGTCCGTTTCGCTCTTGATGCCTCCCGCGAGGCTCACCGCCTGAAGAACGGTGAGGTCCGGACGGAAGGGAAAGGCGCCGGGCTGGGTGACCTCGCCGACGATGAAGAACGGTCGAAACTCCACGACTTCAACCGTTGCATCAGGACGTCGGCCTAAACCCATGTTTTGCATGAGCCCTGCACTGATCTCTTGCGCGACCTCGGAGGGTGTTCTGCCGGCCGCCTCGATCTCCCCTGCGAAGGGCAGGGCCAGCGTGCCGTCGGCGTTGACGATGAACGTGTCGTTGAGCGCCTTCCACTCAAAGATCTCGTCGCGGGAGGCGCGCCACTCGAAGATCCTGATCTTGACCTTGTCCTGGGGCCCGAGACGATATTCAGCCGCCGTGACGGGTTCCGTCATCCCGCCGATGTACAGGGCAATGGCAAGCACGCATGCGCCGCTCTTCGCGCGGATCGCCGGCAGCAGGCGGACAGGATTTCGTCGCAGCATGTCCAGGCCCTCTCTAGAGGTTCATGACATATTCGGGCTCAATGCGCCCGCGCAGCACGTGCGCGAGGGCGAGCAGATTGCCGCGCAGCCGTCCGCGGCGGTCAATATGGGGTTCGGGCCGGATGCTGCGCAGCAGGTTGGCCGCGAGGTTGCGGAGCATCAGCGGCACGAGGAAGGTCGCGGGAACCGTCCCCTTGCGCACCAGATAAATCGGATTGACGACCTGCGAATAGCCGAACCGGGTTCCGCTGATGCGTCCGGCCTTGATGCCGAGGTGGACGCCGCGGATGATGTCCAGGCCGACGACCTCGCCGCGCTGGCGCAGCTGGCTGGTGAAGTCGACGTCCTCCTGCCATCCGTAAAGCACGAGACGTTCGTCGAATCGCAAACTGCCGATGGCGCTCGCGCGGATGGACATGTTGCACCCGTAGGCGCCGACGTGCCTTTTGACGCGCGCCTCCTCGAACAGGTGGCAGCCCAGGCTTTCGACGATGGCCAGTCCCTGTTCCCAGCTCAGGCCCTCGGTCTTCGCGCCGTCCGCGACGGCATAGCCGCGGATCACGACCCAGTCGGGCATGCGGTCGAACGCTTCCTCCACCAGCGCGAGGTAGTCGCGCGCGGGAATGAAGTCATCGTCGAGGAAGGTGATCACGTCGCAGGCGCCGTCCACATGGTCCAGCGCCGCGTTGCGCTGCGCCGTCAGGCCTTGCCGGCCAAGGACGCGCTCGACGGGAAACGGAAGCGTGGGGTCGGTCGCTGGGAGATGGGATTCGTCCGGTGCCGACAGCACCACTCGATCTGGCAGCCGGTCCTGACGGACCAGTTCTCCGAGCAGTCGCGACACGATCTCACGCCGCCCGAAGGTGGGTATGATCACAACCAGCTTCATTGCCAATTCCCCGCCTGATGTGCCCGTTATCGTCTTGTAAGGGCATGCCCCGTCATCGATGTGCACTCGCGCGCAGGCGCTCCCGCGCCTGCCGGGTGATTTTCCTGCAGTTTATGGCTCGGGGCAGGAGGGTGCAGCTTGCGCATTGGTGGCGGGTAGGGTGGTGGATGCCACCCAAATGGGTAGGCTCTCTTCCCCTTTCGTGGATTGAATGTCCACCTGCGGACCGGCCGATCCACCCTTTGGCCTGCTTGCTGGCGGATGCTGCCATGCACGAAGCTCTGCACGCTCAGGCAACACTTTCCATCACGCGTGTTGCGGCTCATCCAGGGGGGAGTGATGCAGCAAGCCGTTCGCACTGCGGCCAGCCTGAAGAGGGACGTTCGGCCCGCTCCGGTGGCAGCGCAGGTCAGGACCGGCCTTCCCAGGGCCATGCGCGTCGCCATCGTGCATGACTGGTGTCCGGATTTCCGCGGAGGAGAACGGGTGCTGGCGCGCCTCTGCAGGCTCTTTCCCGGCGCCGACGTCTACACGCTTTTCGATTTCCTGCCCCAGTCCATCAAGGACGAGCACTTCCCCGGTGTCCGGTTCACGACTTCGGTCGCCAACCGGCTGCCGGGGGTGCGCAGGTACTATCGCGCGCTGTTTCCGGCCTGTCCGTTTCTCATCGAGCAGTTCGACGTGACGCGCTACGATTTCGTCATCTCCTCGTCTGCCGCCTTCGCGCGCGGGGTGCTGACGCGGCCGGACCAGCCGCATCTGAGTTACGTCCACAGTCCGGTGCGCTACGCCTGGGACGAGCAGTTCTCCTACCTCGAGCAGGGCGGCGTCGGGTTCGGCCCGCGCGGCCTCCTGGTGCGCTGGATGCTCCACCGGCTGCGCATGTGGGACGCGCGCACGGCGCACGGTCCCGACCTCATGCTCGCCAACTCCAGCTATGTGCGCGCCCGGATCGGCAAGATCTACGGGCGTGACGCGGACATCGTGTTTCCGCCCGTCGCAGTTGGCGAAATGCCCTTTCGGGCTGCCAAGGACGGCTATTACGTCACCGCATCCTTTCTCGCGCCCTATAAACGGACCGATCTCGTCATCAAGGCCTTCCGCGCCATGCCGCACCTGCAGCTTGTCGTTGTAGGCGACGGACAGCAGTCCTCCCGGCTCAAGGAGCTCGCGGCGCCCAACATCACATTCACCGGCTATCTCGAGCGCGAGGACTATGTGAACACTATCGCCGGTGCGCGCGCCATGGTCTTCGCGGGCTGCGAGGATTTCGGCATCGCGCTCGCCGAGGCGCAGGCCTGCGGCACGCCGCTGATTGCCTTCGGCAGGGGCGGGGCGACCGACATCGTCCGTCCGCTGGGGCGCATCGGCGACCCGACGGGCATCCTGTTTTCCGAGCAGACGGAAGCGGCAATCATCGCCGCCGTGACGGCCTTCGAGAGAACGGGCGAGGCGATCCGGCCGGAAGCTTGCCGGAGGAACGCGGAACGCTTCTCGGAGGAACGTTTCGACGCGGGAATCCTCGAAGCGGTGCGAAGGGTTCAGGCGATCTGCACCGGTTCGCCGGCCGCCGAAGGCGCTGGCGCGGATGCGGTTGCCGCCATAAGTTCCAGATAGCGGCGGGCTGCACCCCGCCAGCTGAAAGAGCGCGCCCGTTCGATTCCAAGTTCTCTCAGAGACTGGCGCAGGTCCGGTTCGTCGCGCAGGCGGCGGAAGGCGGCGATCCATGCGTCCGCATCATCCGGGTCCGCATAGAGGGCGGCTGTACCGCACACTTCCGGCAAACTGGTGCTGTTGGAGGATACGACCGGACAGCCGAGCGCCATGGCCTCCAGTGGCGGCAGGCCGAAGCCCTCGACACGGGACGGAAACGCCAGACAGAGGGAATCGCGCAGGAGCGCCGCGAGCGCCTCGTCGCCGATGCGTCCGAGGGCGATCACGTTGTCGGGCAGACCCGCCGCAAGATCGCGGGCGAACACCTTCGGGTCGGCCCCGCCGGCGACGGCGATCCTGAAACCTTCCCGTGCCAGCCGGTCCGCCATGCCCAGGATGAGGCCGATGTTCTTGTGCGGGGCGGTGCTGCCGAGCAGCACGATTGTGCGCGGACCCGCTGCCGCCATCGTCTCCTCCGTGTGACGCGGCGTCCAGGCAAGCGCATGCTCGTGCCCATTCGGTATGACCGTAATGGTCCGCCCGGCGCCGATGCCGTGCTCCTGCATGAGTGCCGCGGAATGGTGGGACACGGTGACGATCTGTGCCGCGTGCCTTGCCAGAAGCGGGATCAGCAAACGGTAGACGAGCCGGAAGACGGCAGTGTAGCTCTCCGGCGCAAGCCGCGTGTTTAGATCATGGATGCAGACAATCTGTCGGGACCGCAGCACGGGACCCGTGTTGCAGAGGCTGAGCAGCCATCCGCGCGCCTGGAAGGGAAGCGTCAGCTGCTCCCACAGGTGCCCGGTGAACGGCCCCGCGCGGCGCACGCCAATGACCTTGAGTGGCGGCGGTGTCACTGCGTCGGGGGGCAACAGCAGTTCCACCTCGAAGCGGTCGCGCAGGTCCGCGTTCCCGGCCAGCAGCGCATCCATTTCCGTAAGGATCTGGCGCGCATGACGCTGTACGCCGGTGAGCGGCTGGCTCAGGAACCGCCCGTTAATCGTCCATTGAGATACCATTGGAAAGTCCCCCGCGCCCGAACTGCCTTGTCATGCTGAAATCTTGCGACTCCGGACGGAAAACCGTTTGCGCTTTCCTGGAGCCGCTGCAGCCCGCTGCCAGACTAGCGGATGGGAGAAGGGGGCGGGGATCGCATCAATGGGATAAACCGGGTGTGCTGCAGCCGCCTTGCGCGCGACTTCGGGGGTACCGGCTTCTCCATAAGGATGAGGCGCGAACCTTCTCCGATACCCCCAAGAGATTCCTAGGCACTCCAGGCCACCGCCAGTAGCATTTCCCCGCTATACCAGGAGACATTGCATCGGGCAGGCAAACCGGCGTGACGTCTCGTACCGTGATACGAAGCAAAGAGACGGTACGCCTGGTGCTGCAAAGGGGGGGGCATGACGAACGCGTATGTCGCCGATTTCTCATTGGCGCTCATCAACAGGACGGGTGCTTACTACATTTGCAGGGATCTCATCCGGGGTTTGCTGGATTTGTTCCCGCGCATCCGCTACTGGCGCTTCTTCCGCAAGCACGAACCCGTTGGGATCACCCGCAAGGTGCTTGGCTGGGCGATGCTCATGGAACTGCGCAGGCTAGCGCAGGAGGACAGGCTCACCCCTGAGGATGTGGCCCGGTGCTGTTCGCGCGCCACGGCCCTGCCCACGGTTTACCTGGATCCCCTTTATGTGCTGCGTAACGAACTTCGTCCGGACGATATTGTCCTGTGCCACGATGTGGGGCCGATCACGCATCCTCATCTCTACGACCATGACTCGGTCACGCTCTACAAGCTGGCCTATCGGAAGATCCAGGTCGAGCGGCCCGGCATGGTGTTCGTGTCGGAAACCTCCCGCCGGGAGTTCTCGCACCTTTATGGGAGCGACTATCCTTTCATGGATGTTATTCCCCTTTATGCGCGGAATACCACGGGCGCAGGCCCCGATCACCAGCCGGCCGGAATTGAGCCGCCGTTCCTGCTCACGGTTGCGGCCATCGAGAGGCGCAAGAATCTGGATCGTTGCGTTGCCGCGTTCATTCGCTCGGGCCTTTTCCGGGAGGGGTTTTCCTACGTGTTGTGCGGGCCGCGCGGCTATGCGGCCGAGGAGATCCTGAATCTCGCCGAAACGACGCCGGGAATACAGGTGCTCGGCTATGTGCCCGATGAGGAGCTCCGGTGGCTCTACCGGAACGCGTCCGGATTCGTTCTGCCAAGTCTTCTGGAAGGGGTCGGGCTGACCGCGCTCGAAGCTGGCGCCCATGGGTTGATACCCCTGGTCAGCGCCGACAGCGCCCAGACGGAAGCCGTGGGTGAGGGCGCGCTGGGCGTCGATCCCCTTTCCGTGTCCTCCATCGCCGAGGGCATGGTTAAGCTTGTGAGGATGGATAACGAGGAGCGCGAACACCGCCTCCAGCTCATCAGGCGGCGGGTCGGCATGCTCACGCTGAACCGTTTCCTGATGCGCTGGCGTTCGCTGCTGGCGGGGAAACAGGAGATTGCCGCATGAGGGCGACCGCATATCACAGAAGCGCCGGTCTCAACCTTCGGACAACGGATCATGAGCGGGTGGTCGCGCCGGTCGTCCGGGACGGAAGGGCTAGCCGTCACTGGACCATCAACGGCGATTTCCTGGCGTTGAAACCCAATGGCGTGGCGCGCCACGCCCGGGAAACCGTGCGTGCGCTGGATGCGCTCGTCCGTCAGCGTCATCCCCTTACCGAAGGACTGTCGCTCGAGATCGTCGCGCCGCGGCCGCCGGACCCCGATTTTGGGCTGGATGCGATCCCGATCCGGGTCGTTCAGGAATATGCGCGGCCGCGCCTGCCGCAGTTCTGGGTGCAGTGCCAGCTTCCGTTTCAAGTCAGGGGCGGGCTCCTGAGTTTCTGCAATCTCGCCCCGGTGTCCGTGGCAAGACAGATCGTGTGCATCCACGACCTGCACACGTTCATCGTGCCCGACAGCTACGGGCTGGGGTTTCGGTGGGCGCATCGCGTCGTGCTGCCCATCCTCGGTTGGCGTGCCCGCAGGATCGCGACCGTGTCCCTCCATTCGCGCGACACTATCGCCGCCTACGGAATTGCGCCGGCGGACAAGATCTCGGTGGTCTACAACGGCTGCGATCACGCTGAACGGTGGGCGGAGGCCGAACCGGCTTCGGCCACGCAGCAGGGCCGGCCATTCGTCCTCTGCCTGGGCCAGCCGCAGTCCTACAAGAACCTCGACCTCGCCCTGACGCTTGCCGGAACCCTCGAAGAGCTGGGGCTCGACCTGGCGGTAGCCGGCAATGTCGGTGAAGACTACGTTGCAGGCGTGCTCGGCCATGTGCCGGCGAACGTGCGGCTGCTCGGCCGCGTCAGCGACGCTGAACTGGCCCGGGCGTTCCGTGAGGCGTTCTGCTTTCTGTTTCCCTCGGGTATCGAGGGATTTGGCCTTCCGGCCGTGGAGGCGATGCTGCACGGGTGCCCCGTCATCGCTTCCCAGGCGGCCGCCATTCCCGAGATTTGCGGCAACGGTGCGCTCTATGCTGATGCGGACGATCCGGACCAGTGGCGGCGCGCGCTCGCGCGCCTTGTGCGCTATCCGGCGCTGCGCGCCTCACTGGCCGAGAACGGCAGGAAACGTGCAGCCATCTACACCTGGCAGGGGGTCGCCAAGCGCTACCTCAACCTCATGGCCACGGTCGATGCCGAAGCAGCGCAGACGGAGATGAAACCCAACTGAGGTCTGACACAATGGCTAGCGTGGATGTCGTCATTCCCTGTTACCAGTACGGAAGGTTCCTGCCGGAAGCCGTGATCAGCGTGCTTTCGCAGGGTGTGCCGGATCTGCGCATCCTCATCATCGATAACGCATCCACGGACGGAAGCGCCGACGTCGCGCGAAAGCTCGCCGAACTGCAGCCGGAGATCCACGTCTCGCTTCACACGGTGAACCAGGGCTCCACCGCGAGCTATAACGAGGGGATCGACTGGGCCCGCGCCGATTATTTCCTTCTGCTTGACGCGGACGACATGCTGGCGCCCGGCGCGCTGCGACGGGCCCTCCGCATCATGGAGCAGAACCGGAAGGTGGCGTTCACCCATGGGATCGAGGCGCATGCGGTGGACGGGGTGGTGACGCCGCCGCCAACCGCGGATGATGACGACACCGGCGACGGCTGGCAGGTCACTGACGGCTGGAAGTTCATCGAGCAGTTGTGCCGCACCCCCGTGAACATCGTGGGAGCCAACACGGTCATCCGCAGGACCAGCGTCCAGAAGGCCGCCGGCCATTACCGGGAGACCCTGCCTTATACGGACGATCTCGAGATGTGGCTCAGGCTTGCGACCTTCGGGGACGTTGCCGTCACGCCCCATGTGCAGGCGATCCGCCGCATCCATGCGCAACAGAGATCGGAGCGTTACCGCAACGCCCAGCTGCTCGACTTCCGTGAGCGGGAGAGGGCGTTCTTCAGCTTTTTCGAGCACGAGGGCGGGGTCCATCCCGGCCGGCGCGCGCTCGAGCAGCAGGTTCGCCGCGAGCTTGGCAAGCATGCCTACTGGTCGGCGCTGTCCCATTACTTCCGCGGCAAGAAGCAGGTCGCGGCCGAGCTCATGGCTTTCTCGCGCGAAAGGCGGGGCAGGGCGGGGCTTCTTCCTCCGCTCGACTGGCTGTTCAGGATGAACAATCCGATCGGTCGCGTGCGCGAGGTCCTGCAGGAAGCGATGCTCCAGCGCCAGCGGCCCTGACCGGCGCTCACCATCCGGCGAGCGGCCCGATTTTCGGCCGGAACCGCTGCAGGAGTGGTCATAACTTTCCGGGACTATGGTATCCGTCGCGGCGCGGCACGTGTCGCGCCTCCCTCCGCGGCCCGTCGTTTCCACGAAGCGGAGCCGTTCGTGTCCGCTGTCGTCATCCAAGGCTGATCTGTCTGCCGCGAACCGCCTGCAAGCGGTTCCAGAGGAAGCGGATTTCGTCGCCGAGGGGGTGGCCGGTCAGCCAGATTCCGAACAGCCAGCCGGCGAGCGCGCTGCCGGCACAGAGACCGAGGCGGAAGAAGTCCAGCCCCGGGCCGAATGGGAGCCACCGGCTGACGAGGAAGGCGGCGCCGGCGCTGCTCACGGCAACCACGAGGCTTTCCCGCAGGGGCCGGCCGAGCTCCGACCACTCCATCTGGATATGGCGGCGGATGAAATGAAAGGACACCAGCGCCTGGAACGGAATGATGAGGAACAGGCTCCAGGCCACGGCCTCCAGGCCGACGAGCGCCGCCGCGCACATGACCGCGATGGAAACCGGCACGATGATCGCGGTGCGCAGGAACAGGTCGCGCATCGCGCCCAGCGATACGAGGATCGGATAGTTGAGGTCGAAGCCGAAAGAGAAGGTCATGGCCAGTGCGATGATGCGCACCAGGGGCACCACCTCGTCCCACTGAGCGCCGAGCACGAGGTGGACCGCCGGGCGGGCCATGATGGCGAGCAGGCAGAGTGCCGGCCACTGGATGGCGCTGATGATCGCGATGGCTTTCAGATAGGGTTTCTTCAGGTTTCCGCTGTTGCGCACTTCGGCCGCGAAGGCGGGCAGCACGACCGCGCCGGCCCCGCCGATGATGATCTTGTCCGGCAGTTGGCACAGCATGATGCTGCGACTGTAGATCGCCACATGATGCATGGACAGCAGGCGGCCGAGAACCAGATAGGGCATCTGTTCGTACAGCCGCTGCAGCAGCAGCGTGGCGCCGTTGTAGCCGCCGAACGTAAGGATGGTTCTCCAGCGGGCGAGCGACAGCCTGAAAATCCAGAACTCCGGCCGGGCGATGAGGCAGGAGGCGACGATCATCGTCGTTGCGGCCAGCCATCCCCAGGCCAGGCTCATGTAACCGAAGCCCATGACGGCCAGGACGATGACGAGAAGCGTCGACAGCCCGTTGCTCACGATGTTGATGAGCGCGATCCGGCCGAAGGCCATGTCGCGCCGCAGGAGCGCCAGGGTTGGAGCGGCGAACACCTCGAGCAGGAAGGCCACGGCGATGACGCGCAGATAGGGGACCAGGCGCGGATCCTCGTAGATCCCGGCGATGAGCGGGGCGAAGACCAGCAGCAGGCCGGCCATGACCAAGCTGAACAGGGCCATGATGGTGAAGGCGGATTGCACTGCCTCGCGCGACAGGTTGGGCGTCTGGATCAGGTAGTTGGTGCTGACGAATTCCCGGGCCGACAGCGCCATCGACATGATCGCCATGCCGACCACGGAGACACCGATTTCATCCGGGTCCATCAGGCGGGAGACGGCGGCGATGCAGATGAAATTGATTGCCAGCGAGAAATAGCGCTCTCCGGTACTGAACAGGAGAGCCATCCGAATCCGTTCCACGAGCTACCCCCAAAATGCGCGTGCGGCAAAGTTCCGGTATGCCAAACGCACCGCCTGCCCAGTCCTGTCTGTCCGACAATTTTCCGGAGATGTCAGTCCCGACAAATTGGGCATGGGGCCACCGAAAGGCGTAACCGCGAGGCGCTGAACGCGCGCGAAAGAACAACTTACAGGGGCGGCGGCCGGACAATACCCTTCAGGGACACAGGGCAAATCTTTGGGCAATAGGGGGCTGTCGTGGATACCCGTCTCACATGTGCGCTTGCACTGCTTGCAGGCATGACCAGCCACGCCTCGGCGGACTTCCTTTGGGGCGTCAATGGTCACCCGATGACCGCTTATCCCGGGATCAGCGTGGAGGAGCAGATCGGGTACGTTGCCAATCTCGGCATGAAGTCCTATCGCGTCAACATTCCCGACATCGGTCGTGCCGACGAACTGGACCGTCTCGTCCGGATCGGCAAGGGTTACGGGATCGAGATCCTGCCGGTGCTGACGCCTAGCGACCTTGACCTCGCCGAGAAGAGCCCGGAAGAGCTGTACAGGATCGGCTTCGACTTCGCGGCCGGGCTTGCGCGCCGCTTCGGCGGTGACATCAAGGTCTTCGAGCTTGGCAATGAACTCGAGAACTTTGCCATCATCCAGCCATGCGAAATGCGGGATGACGGTACCCAGTATCCGTGTGACTGGGGCCCCGCCGGAGGCGTCGGGCCGCTCGAATACTACGGTCCGCGCTGGGTGAAGGTGAGCGCGGCGCTCAAGGGCATGTCTGAAGGACTGCATTCGGTCGACCCCACGCTCAAGCGGGCCATCGGCACCGCCGGTTGGGGCCATGTGGGCGCATTCCATCGCATGCGGGACGACGGCATCGGCTGGGACATTTCCGTCTGGCACGTCTACGGGCAGGATCCCGAATGGGCGCTGGATATCCTGCAGGAATTCGGCAAGCCGATCTGGGTGACGGAGCTCAACAATCCGCTCGGCAGCCAGAATGGCGAGGAAGAGCAGGCCAGGAACCTCGCGAGGATGATGAACAAGATCCGCGAGCTCGGTAAGAAATACCGGGTCGAGGCAGCCCACATCTATGAGTTGTTCGACGAACCCTACTGGGGACCGCCCGAGGACGAGATGGGACTCGTCACGCTTGTGCAGGGGGACGACGGCAGCTGGCGGACCGGCCAGCCCAAGAGGGCCTACTTCGCCGCGCGCAACATCATTGGCGGGCCCGCCACCAGACCGGCGATCACGCGCCATTGCGAACTCAGCAGGGAGCGCGACGGTCCGTTGGTGGATCATCAGATCGAATATTCCTACTGCCTGGTGCTTGGCCGTTGGCCCGACAAGGAGGGCGCCACGACCTGGCGCGAACGGCTTGAGAGCGGCGAGATCAATGTCTACGACCTGGTCTCGGGTCTGGGCACGTCCGACGAGTTCAACGCCCGTTTCGCCACGAAGACCCTCACCAATGAGGCCTATGTCAGCCTGCTTTACCGGATCCTGCTGCTGCGCGAGCCGGACCGGGGCGGTCTTTCGGCCTATGTCCGTGAGCTCAATGCCGGCAACATCACCCGGGACATGGTTGTCATGGGCATGGTCACCTCCACCGAGTTCGCCGGCAAGCATCCGTCGATCTTTCCGGAGCGCGATGTTGCCGCACAGAAATAGCCCCGGCAACCGTATCGGGGCCGCAGGGCTTCGCTCCGCGAAGAAGGCCGCCACAGATGTCAGCCTGCCGTGTGCGGCCTTCTTCTCTCCGTCGCCAGCGGGTGCCAGGCGGCCGGGACCGCCGGGAAGGGACGCGACTTCTGAACCGGTGCACGTCCATTTGAAAGACAGCGACCGGCTCTTGCGCGTACACTGCGGGGAAATTTCAAAAATACTGAACAGTTTGGCCGAAGAATTTAATGTGACGGTTTGGGTTTGACCGACCAGCAGCAGACCGGCGTCCCTGACGTCGCGTGTCTGGTCGGGTGGCGGTGAGGCTTTGACAGCCGGGCCGCAACAGGGCCGGCGAGGGCGACTGGCTGCTCGTGCGGACAGCGGGGGAGAAGGCAATGAACTGGAGCGGGAGAAGTGATGGGGACGGCAAGCCGCGCGTCGTGCTGTTTGGCCTGTTCGGCATAGGCAATATCGGCAACGACGGCTCGTTGCAGGCCATGCTGGACATGCTCCGCCGGGAACGCCCGCAGGCGGAACTGGTCTGCGTCTGCGCCGGTCCTGACAGGGTGCGGAAAGCGTTCCGGGTGGAGGCAAGGCCGATGCGTATTTCCAACCGGGCACGGGGCCTTCTGCGGACGCTGGACCGCATATTCCTTGGGATCCCCGGGCTTGTCGCCGACGCAGCCCACGCTTTCCGCACGATGCGCGGCGCGGACATGATGATCGTTCCCGGCACAGGCATCCTCGACGACCTCGGCGAAGAGTCCTATCAAATGCCGCTCAGGCTCTTCATGTGGTGCCTCGCCGCGCGGCTTGCCGGCGTCCACATCGCCTTCGCCAGCGTCGGAGCGGGCCCCATCCGCAATAGGCTCAGCCGGTTTCTCATGCTGTCCGCCGCGAAGAGGGCACATTACCGGTCGTACCGGGACGGCTTCTCCAGGGAATATGTCTCCGTTCACGGGATCGACACGCGCAACGACCCGATCTGTCCGGACGTGGTATTCGGCCTAACCGTTCCCGAAGTGCCGAAACGGGAAGGGAGCCCTTTCACGCTCGGCCTTGGGGTGATGGACTGTCGCGGGTGGTATGGTCGCGGCCAGGAGGCCGACGCGATCTACCAGACTTACATCAGCAAGGTNGCCTTCTTCTCCGCCTGGCTGGTGCGGAACGGCTTCCACATCNGCATCCTTATCGGACAGGAAAGCGACAGGCGAGCCGCGGTTGACATGCTTCGCATGATGCGGGCCTACACGGGCAGGAATGCGGCTGAATGCATCCAGGTGGGGCCATGCGGCTCCCTTCATGACCTGATGCGCGAGATCTCCAGGACCGATATCGTGGTGGCGACGCGCTACCATAGCATCGTTTGCGCCCTGAAGATGGGCCGGCCCTCGATCTCGATCGAATATGCGCCGAAGAACACCGAGGTGATGCTCGGGACCGGGCTCGGCGACTACTGCGAGACCGTGGAAATGTTCGCGACCGATGCCCTGATCGAGAAATTCCAGCGCTTGCGGCGCGATTATCACTACTTTCAGGCACGGATACGGACGAGCGTCGCCTTGTTTCAGGAGGCGCTGGCGGAACAGGACGCAAGGCTTCTCTCCATCCTCTCCGAAAGGGTGGCGCGCAGACGGTCGCATCCTCCAATCGGCGTATCCGCTGAAAGCATGGGGGACCCCACGCATTGATCCTCCGATTTGCCATATGAGCGGCGCGGAAAGGACGTCCTATCCTGCGCGGGAGGGCAGGAGGGCAAGACGATGTTCAGCTTCCGTATCGGGACGTCCGCGTGGGATCTTGACCAGGCGCGCTTCGTTCCGCTGTTGCGGCTCATCCGGAAGATGCGCGCCGAGGTGGAGCGCGAGGCAAGCACGCAGCGCCTGCGCTGCGAGAAGGCGCGCTGCTCCGCAGCCTTTGCGCTCGAGGCGCTGGACAGCGATCCCGACAACAGCGCGCTCGAACATCGCGTTCATGTCCTGACCGAAACGCTCATGGACAGCGAGCAGCGGCTCGGGCAGCTTGAACGCGAGGCTGCCTTCCTGAGCGGGCTCGAGCGCGAGCTGCTCGACTTTACCGAGAAGGTTTTCACACCTCATCCGGCCCTGAGCAGCCGGATGGCCTCGTCCTTGCCGAACAGGTAGAGCAGGACCCGCAGCGCCCGCCCCCGTTCGGTTTGCAGGTCGGGGTCGCGGTGCAGCACGAGCCGCGCGTCGTTGCGGGCGGTCTCCAGCAGATCGTAGTGTACCTCGAGCCGCGCCACCATGAAGCCGGGCGTGCCCGACTGGCGGGTGCCGAGCAGGTCGCCTTCGCCGCGCAGCTTGAGATCTTCCTCCGCGATCAGGAAGCCGTCTTCCGTTTCCCGCATGATGGCGAGGCGCCGCTGGGCCGTCTCCCCGAGCGGCGGCTTGTAGAGCAGGACGCAGGAGGACGGCTGGTCGCCGCGACCGACGCGCCCGCGCAGCTGGTGAAGCTGCGCGAGGCCGAAGCGCTCGGCATGCTCGATCACGATAATCGAGGCATCAGGCACGTCGACGCCCACCTCCACGACCGTCGTGCCGACGAGGATCCGCGTCTCGCCGGCCCGGAAGGCCTGCATCGCCGCATCCTTGTCCTTCGCTGCCATGCGGCCGTGGACCAGCCCCACCTGCGACCCGAAGACCTTCGCCAGCGACTGGTGCCGGTCTTCCGCCGAGGTCAGTTCCAGCTCCTCCGACTCCTCCACCAGGGGGCAGATCCAGTAGGCCTTCTGACCCTCTGCAACCGCCTTGCGAAGCCGTTCGACCAGTTCGCCCAAGCGGTCCACCGGCATGGTGACGGTGCGGATGGGCTTGCGCCCGGCGGGTTTTCCGGTGAGCCGGGACACGTCCATGTCGCCGAAGGCGGAGAGCACCAGTGTGCGCGGAATGGGCGTCGCCGTCATCACCAGCATGTCGGGGGCGTCGCCCTTGGCGTTGATGGCGAGTCGCTGGTGAACGCCGAACCGGTGTTGCTCGTCCACGATTGTCAGCACCAGGTCGCGGAAGGTGACGGCCTCCTGGAACAGCGCATGGGTGCCGACGACGAACGAGATCTCGCCCGAGGCGAGCCCGTCGAGCACGGCCTGCCGCTCCTTGCCCTTCTCGCGGCCGGTGAGGATTGCCGTCTTCAGTCCCGCCTTTTCGGCCAGCGGGGCGATTGATGCGTAATGCTGGCGGGCGAGCAGCTCGGTCGGTGCCATGAGGGCTGCCTGACCGCCGGCCTCCGCCGCACGCGCCATGGCGAGCAGTGCCACCACCGTCTTGCCCGCGCCCACGTCGCCCTGCAGCAGGCGCAGCATGCGTTCGGGCTTTGCCAGGTCGTCGTGTATCTCCTTCACCGCCCGTCGCTGCGAAGGCGTGAGCTCGTAGGGCAAGGCGTCGAGGATCTTCTGCGTGATGCTGCCGTCGCCGGTGAGCGGCCGGCCTGAAAGCCGCCGCGCCTTGGCCCGCACCAGCGCGAGCGCCAGCTGGCTCGCCAGCAGCTCGTCATAGGCGAGCCTGCGCCAGGCGGGCCCCTCCGGCGAAATGTCCTCCGGCCCCTCGGGGTTGTGCAGGATCTCGAAGGCTTTCCGGAACGACGGGAAGGAGAGTTTCGCCATTACTGACGGATCCTGCCATTCCGGCAGATCCGGGATGCGCGCGACTGCCTGCTGGATCGTCCGGCGCAGGAGCTTGGGCGAGAGCCCCGCTGTCAGGGGATAGACGGGCTCGATCGGTGGCAGCTCGTCCGCGTGGGACGAGGGTACGATGTAGTCCGGATGGACCATCGACGGCCGCCCGTTGAACCATTCCATGCGGCCTGAAATCAGCACCTCTTCGCCCACCGGAAGCTGGCGCTCCAGCCAAGCCGACTGCGCGTGGAAGAAGGTTAGCGCGATCTCTCCCGTCTCGTCGAAGGCATAGACACGGTAAGGCACCCGCTTGTTGCCGCGCGGAGCCGGTTCGTGTCGCGAAACCGTCACTTTCAGCGTGACGATCCCGCCATGCGGCGCAAGTGCGATTCCCGGGCGATTCCGCCGGTCGATCAGTGAATGGGGCAGGGTGAAAATGAGGTCGCTGATGCGCACGGCCCGGCCGTTCAGGTCGGCGGGCACGACATTGGCGAACAGCTGGGCGATCTTGCTGCCAACGCCGTCAAGGCTGGTCGCGGGTGCGAAAAGCGGATCAAGGATGGTCGGGCGCATGCTTCAATTTAGCCATCGCGACACGTTCGGGAAATGCCCGGGTGAGGCTGACAGGCGATAATTCACGCGCTATATGCGCGCTATCCACCAGGGAAAGGGGTAGCCATGACAGGAACAACGCGCTCCAGCGCAGAACTCGACCAGCGCAGACGCCGTATACTCATCCGCTCATGGCGGCGCGGCATCCGGGAGATGGACCTGGTGTTCGGCGGCTTCGCCGACGAATACATCGCCAGCATGACGGAAACCGAGCTCGACGCCTTTGAAAAGCTGATGGAGATCAACGATATCACGCTCCTGAACTGGATCACGGGCGCGGAGGCCGTTCCGGCGGAGTTCGACACGCCGCTGTTTGCCCGCATTCGTGAATTCGGCAGCGTGACTGCGCCTCAATTGCCAGCGAAACAGCAGACCGCATGAACGGAACCATCAGGCTCCTCGGCCAGAAAGTTGATCTTTCCAGACCTGTGCTGGTCGACGGCGTAACCGACGGTTACGAAGCCTTCGCCGTCGCGCGTCTGGCGGCGGAGCTTGCCCCGGACGGCCCTCTCGTTTTCGTACTGCGTGACGGGCAGCGGCTGCCGCTAATCGCCGATACGCTACGCTTCATCGATCCGGCGCTGCCGGTGCTGGAAGTCCCGGCATGGGACTGCCTTCCCTATGACCGCGTCTCGCCCAGCACCGAGGCCGCGGCGCGGCGCATCGACGCTCTTGCCGCCATGGCTGCGCTGCGCAAGAGCCCGCACCGCGCGGTGATCCTCGTCTCCGCCAACGCGCTTCTGCAGCGCATGCCGCCCGCCGAGCAGATTGCCAACCAGGGCTTCCACGCCAGGCCGGGCAATCAGGTGGACATGGAGGCGCTGATCCAGCAGCTCGAAATGGCCGGCTTTGAGCGCGTCCCCACCGTGCGCGATGTCGGCCAGTATGCCGTGCGTGGCGGCATTCTCGACCTCTTCGCCCCGGGGTGGGAGGAGGCCATGCGCCTCGACTTCTTCGGCGACACGCTGGAATCGATCCGTGCCTTCGACGTCGATACGCAGCTCACCACCTCCCAGCTCAAGGAAATCCGCCTGCAGGCGATGAGCGAGGTGATGCTGACGCCCGAGTCGATCAGCCGCTTCCGCCGCAAGTACATCGAAGCCTTCGGCGCGCCCTCGCGCGACGACGCGCTCTATGCGGCCATCACCGAGGGACGCCGCTTCGCCGGCATGGAACACTGGTTGCCGATGTTCCACGAGCGGCTGGAAACGCTGTTCGACTATCTGCCCGATGCGCCCATCGTGTTCGACCACCTGGCGCAGGAGGCGATCAATGAGCGTCACGAGCTCATTCTCGACCATTACGAGGCGCGCAAACGCCAATCCGATTCCACGGGCGGCGACGCGGTACCCTACAAGCCGGTCGAACCGTCCGGCCTCTATCTTGCGCCGGACGAGGTCGCCAAGCGACTGGACGGCCATGTGTTCCTGCGCCTGACGCCCTTTGCGGCACCGGATGGAGCAGGGGCATCCGTCCTCCATGCGGGCGCCACGCCGAGCCGCAATTTCGCCGAGGAACGCGCAAACCCGGATATTAATGTGTTTGAGGTGGCCGTGCGCCACATCGGAGAACTGCGCGCGCAGGGCCGCAAGGTGCTGATTGCCGGCTGGAGCGAGGGCTCGACCGACCGTCTCGTGCAGGTTCTGACCGAACACAAGCTCGGCAATCTTGTCCGCGTGGAGACGCTCAAGGCGCTGCAGGAACTCCCCAAGGGCCAGGCGGGTGTCGGCATCCTGCCGCTCGAGGCGGGTTTCGACGCTGGCGACCTGTCTGTCATCGCCGAGCAGGACATTCTCGGCGACCGCCTTGTCCGCCGCTCGAAAAAAAAGCGAAAAGCTTCTGATTTCATTGCAGAAGTGAGCGCGCTTTCGGCAGGCGACATTGTCGTCCATGCCGATCACGGCATCGGCCGTTTCGTGGGCCTCAGGACGATCACCGCCGCCGGTGCGCCGCACGAATGCCTCGAGATCCATTATGCGGGCGACGACCGGCTGTTCCTGCCGGTCGAGAACATCGATCTTCTTTCCCGCTACGGCTCCGACAGCACCGACGTCACGCTCGACAAGCTGGGCGGCGGGGCCTGGCAGAGCCGCAAGGCCAAGCTCAAGAAGCGCCTGCTTGAGATGGCTGGCCAGCTCATCCGCACGGCTGCCGAGCGTGCCATGCGGCCCGCGCCGAAGATGGTGCCGGCACCCGGTCTCTATGGCGAATTCGCTGCCCGCTTCCCCTATGAGGAAACCGATGACCAGCAAAACGCCATCGACGCGGTGCTGGAAGATCTCGGCGCCGGGCGCCCCATGGACCGGCTGATTTGCGGCGACGTCGGCTTCGGCAAGACGGAAGTGGCGCTTCGCGCGGCCTTCGTTGCCGCCATGGAGGGCTATCAGGTCGCCGTCGTGGTGCCGACGACGCTGCTTGCCCGCCAGCATTTCCGGACCTTCAGCACGCGCTTCGCTGGCCTGCCGGTCACTGTCCGCCATGCCTCGCGCCTCGTCTCCGCTAAGGAACTTGCCGAGACCAAGAAGGGGCTTGCCGATGGCACCGTCGACATCGTGGTCGGCACCCACGCTTTGCTGGGCTCGTCCATCAAGTTCAAGAACCTGGGCCTGCTCATCATCGACGAGGAGCAGCACTTCGGCGTCAAGCACAAGGAGCGGCTGAAGGAGCTCAAGACGGACGTGCATGTGCTGACCTTGTCGGCCACGCCCATTCCGCGCACGCTGCAGCTCGCGCTTACCGGCGTGCGCGAACTCTCGCTCATCGCCACGCCTCCGGTCGACCGCATGGCCGTGCGCACCTTCGTGTCGCCTTTCGACCCGCTGGTGATCCGCGAGATGCTGCTGCGCGAGCGCTACCGCGGCGGCCTGAGCTTCTACGTGGTGCCACGCATTTCTGACCTGGCGGAGGTGCGCGAGTTCCTGGCCGAGCACGTGCCGGAACTGAAGGTGGCCGTCGCCCATGGGCAGCTTGCCGGTGGCGAGCTCGACGACATCATGAACGCCTTCTATGACGGCCAGTACGACGTGCTGCTGTCGACGACGATCATTGAATCGGGCCTCGACATTCCGACTGCCAACACCGTGATCGTCCACCGCGCCGACATGTTCGGCCTGTCGCAGCTCTATCAGATCCGCGGCCGCGTCGGCCGCTCGAAGGTGCGCGCCTATGCGCTCTTCACGCTGCCGGCCAACCGCAAGCTGACGCCGATGGCCGAGCGCAGACTGAAGGTGCTGCAGTCGCTCGAGGCGCTTGGCGCGGGCTTCCAGCTTGCGAGCCACGACCTCGACATTCGCGGCGCGGGCAACCTGCTTGGCGACGAACAGTCCGGACACATCAAGGAAGTCGGCTTCGAGCTCTACCAGCAGATGCTGGAAGAGGCGGTGGCCGAGCTGCGCGGAACGGGCGAGGCGATCGACACCGGCTGGTCGCCGCAGATCACCGTCGGCACGGCCGTGATGATCCCCGAGCACTATGTGCCCGATCTGCATCTTCGCCTCGCGCTCTACCGTCGCCTGGGCGAACTGGAGACGGCCGAGGAGATCGACGCCTTCGGCGCCGAGCTCATTGACCGCTTCGGGCCACTGCCGACCGAGGTCGAGCACCTGCTCAAGATCGTCTTCATCAAGGCGCTCTGCCGCAAGGCCAATGTCGAGAAGCTGGATGCGGGTCCGAAGGGCGTGGTCATCCAGTTCCGCAACAAGACCTTCCCCGAGCCTGCGGCTCTGGTCGGTTTCATCGGCCAGCAGGGAACGCTCGCCAAGATCCGCCCCGACCAGAGCGTGGTCTTCATCCGCGACTGGGCGACGCCCGAAAAGCGCCTCAACGGTGCGGCCACCATCATGATGCAACTGGTGCGTCTCGTGGAGAAGAAGGCGGCGTAGGGCGTCAGACGCATCTTCCGGGTTTGGATCGATCGGCCCTATGGTGAGCCTGTCGAACCGTGAGGCCGGTCCGTCATGCCTCGGCTGGCGGCTCGCCTGTCAGCGATGCCAGTCTTCTTCCCCCGTGCTTTGACAGGCTCAGCACGAGGGGAGGGGCTCAGCGGGAAGAAGGGAAGGTCAACCAGCCCCTCAAAAATCCTTGTCTAGCTTGCCGCGTTCCTTGAGTGCGGCGACCTGGCGGATGGCATCCTCCAAGACCTCGGCGGGCTGCGCGCCCGAGATCACGTAGCGGTTCTCCAGAATGAAGCAGGGCACGCCCGTGATGCCCATCCGTTGTGCTGCGGCAACGGCCTCCAGCACGTCCTTGCGGTGCGCGTCCGTTTCCAGCAACTCGCGGGCGTGTGCCGCGTCCATGCCGGCGTCGGTGGCGCATTGGACAAGCACGTCGCGGTTGCCGACGTCCTTGCCCTCCTGGAAATAGGCGCGGAACAGGCGCGCGACGAGCGCCGACTGCCTCTCTGGCCCGTGGCGGCCCGCCCAGTGGATCAGGCGGTGGGCGTCCAGGGTGTTTGGCGAAACCTTGATCGCGTCGAAATCGAAGGCAAGGCCCACCTGCGCGCCCATCTCCCGCAGCCGGTCATGGGCGGCGTCGATCCGTTCCTTAGAACCGAACTTGGAGAGCATGTACTGCTGGCGGTCGACGCCGCCGGCGGGGATGTTCGGGTCGAGGATGAACGGTCGCCATTCCACCTTCATGGCGTCGTGCCCGACGCGGGGCCAGGCGTCGAGCAGATTGCGCATGCCGAGAAAGCACCACGGGCAGACGACGTCGGAATAGACCTGGACGGTGATGGGTGTGGTCATGTGAGGTTCCTTTTGATCCGTGCCGCGATACCCGTGGGCGACGGCCTTGTCATGGATGTTTTCCGGCCGCTTCACGGCTTGCGCCACCAGGCTGACAGGTCATAGCCGGTCAGCGGCTGGACGTCCGGGTGCTGCAGATAGTTCCAGTGGGCCACCCACTTTTTCGGATTGTGCTGCGTCGGGATCATGTAGGCTCCCGAAATCAGCAGTCGGTCTAGGGCGCGCACCGCTGCGTCGTAGGTTTCCTTGTCCCGGGCCCGCAGCATGGTGTCGATCATGGCGTCGATCGCCGGATCCGCCGCGCCGGCATAGTTGAAGGATCCCTCGCTGTTGGCCGAGATCGAACTCCAGCGGTAGATCTGCTCGATGCCGGGGGAAGCGGTGCCCCCGACCGAGGCGATCATCATGTCGAAATCGAATGTCTGCTTGCGCTGCTGTAGCTGCGCGTCGTCCAGCACGCGGATGGAAAGCGCGATGCCAAGCCGCTCGAGCACCCGTTGCAGCGCCATGGCGACGCGCTCCTGTTCGCCGGAGGCGATGATCACTTCGATAGCGAAGGGCTTCCCCTGCGGGTCGAGCATCGTCTTGCCATTGAGGCGGTAGCCTGCCTCCTGCAGAAGAGCGAGCGCCTTGCGCATCGTCTCGCGGCTGACTGAACCGTCCTCCAGCGCCTCCTTGCCGTAGGTCCCGTCCATGACCTCGGGGAGGATTCGGTCCATGTAGGGGGCGAGCAGGCGCTTCTCGATCTCGTCCGCGGGCCGGCCGAGGGCCGACATGTCCGAGCCCTGCCAGAAGCTCAGGGTGCGGGCGGCCTGCCCGCCATAGACGTTCTTGTTCACCCACGCGAAGTCGTAGAGCATGGAGAGCGCCCGGCGCACGCGCGGATCGGCGAAGATCTCCCGGCGCGTGTTGAAGAAGAAACCGATGACCGTTGGCGGGATCCGGTCCTCGAAGGTTTCGACCACCACCCGGCCGTCCTCGGCCGCCGGAAAGTCGAAGTCCCGCTCGACCTTCAGCCGATCGAGATCGAGCTGCACCGAGCAGAGCCCCTTCTTGAAGGCCTCGAACTGGGAGTTGGCGTTCAGGAAATACTCGATCGTGATGCGGTCGTAGTTGTGGAAGCCGCGCATCGACGGCACGTCGGCACCCCAGTAGTCCGGATTGCGGCGGAAGATGACCTTGCGGCCCGGATCGACGCTTTCGACCACGTAGGGCCCGCTGCCCGTCAGGGGTTTGAGCGTCGTCTGGTCGAAGGTCGCGGCATCGAAGGCATGAGCCGGAATGACCGGGGTCATGGCGACGATCAGCGGAAATTCGCGGTCGGCCTCGTCGTTAAAGGTGAACTTCACCTTGTTCTCGCCCGTCTTTTCGATCTTCTCGATCTTGTTCATGCGGGACGAGTAGGGCGGTCGGCCCTTGGCCGCGAATGTCTCGTAGGTGAAGATGACGTCTTCCGGCGTCACCGGCTTGCCGTCCGACCAGCGGGCGTTCGGGTTGAGGGTGAACTCCGCATAGGTCCGTTCATCGTCGATGTCGATGCTTTCGGCGAGAAGCCCGTAGAGCGAGAAGGGCTCCGCCTGGTTCCTGCGCATCAGCGGCTCGAACACCAGATTGCCGAACACCGTGTCGGTCATGCCGCGCGCGGTCGTGCGCATGCTGCGCAGGATGAACGGGTTCATGTTGTCGAAGGTGCCGACCACGCAATAGGTGATCTCCCCGCCCTTTGGCGCGTCTGGATTGGCATAGGGAAAGTGTGTGAAATCCGCCGGAAGTTCTGGCTCGCCGTTCATCGCGATGCCATGGCGAGGCTCTGCCGATGCCGGCGCAGCGACAGCGGCGGCGGAAACAAGCAGGGAAAGAAGGGCAGCTCGCAGCATCGTTGATCTCTACTCTCTCGACGCGATTCGGTGAGAAGGCTCGGCCCAATCCCCTGGCAGTGCAAGCCCTTTGTGAATTCAGTCATGGCTTATGTGGGAAAAGAGCACCACGTCTCTGAAATGAACACTGGATTTGCCGGATGAGGCATTGTAAACGGCGCTTAAGCCTTGCTGTCGCCGCATTCGGAGGACAGTGAGCATCCATTCGCGGCCTAGCTGGCTGAATTTGGGGTAGGACAGGATTTGAAATGATGAGCCTGAAAAAGAATGCCCGCCGTACGGCTCTCGTGCTTCTCGGCGTGCTCGGCTCCGCCTTCGCGGGATCGGGTGCGGCTGTCGCACAGCAAGCGCAGATTCCGGACGGCTGGTTCAAAGCGTGCACCAAGCAGGACGACGTCGACATCTGCAACGTGCAGTACATGGCGCGCGCGGACAATGGCCAGCTCCTCACCGCCGTCAACCTCATCGAGGTCAAGGGCAAGGTCAATCGCCGTCTTATCCAGATCGTGGTTCCCACGAGCCGCCTGATTCCGCCCGGCGTCGGCATGCAGATCAACGGCGGTGCGGCCCAGAAGATCGACTACGCGATCTGCCTGCCGGACCGCTGCCTTGCCGAGACGCAGCTGACGGACGACCTCGTCAACCAGTTCAAGCGTGGTTCGGAGCTGACGCTTACCTCCGTCAACTTCCAGAACCAGCCGAATCCGATCAAGATCACGCTCCAGGGCTTCACCGCCGCCTATGACGGCGAGCCGCTGCGCCAGGACGATCTCAACGAGCGCCAGCAGAAGCTCGAGGAGTTCGTCAACAAGAACAACGAAGAGTTCGCCCGCAAGCTCAAGGAAGCGCAGGAGCGCGCCAAGCAGGCTCAGTAAGCCGGGCAGCTCATGGTTCCAATGCGAAAAGGGCCCCTCGCGGGCCCTTTTTTCATGTTCTGCAACAGCGCCGCTCGGCGCCGTTCCGGCATNGGCATTCGTTGCGGGCAGTAGCCGGCCTTCNGGCGCCGTCAGTTCAGGAACCGCGGTCGCGGCTGGAAGCGCCCGTCCGGCGTTTCGATCAGCACGTCNAGGATGCGCGGATGGCGCAGCGGCAGGCCGGAATCATCCCGCAGAAGGTTCTGTTCCGAGACATAGGCGATGTATTCCGTCTCGTCGTTTTCCGCGAGGATGTGGTAGAAGGGCTGGTTCTTGGCCGGCCGCCTCGCTTCCGGAATTGCCTGATACCATTCCTCGGTGTTGTTGAACTCCGGATCGACGTCGAAGATCACGCCACGGAACGGCAGCAGGCGGTGCTTCACCACATCGCCGATCGAAAACTTAGCTGTCTTGACGTTCTTCATCGTACAGCCTCATCNCTTNCCTTGCAGTTCCGCATGGATGCGCNCGGTCAGGGNGCCATTCTCCTTGTGCGGGCGGGCAGGAGAGATGCGAAGCCGCTGCCCGGATACATGCCCTCGCGCATGAAAATACCGCGCAGGAACGGAACGGCGTCGAGGAGGTTGAGCGTGACGCCGCGGGCCATCTGCACCGGCAGGAACGACGACAGCAGCGAGAAGTTGATGAGGCTCACCGCCGTCGTGCGGGCGACGATATCCGGACGGCGCTGCATGTCATATGCGCGCATGGCAGCCTCTGAGCCGGGATCATCGGGGAAACGGCGGACGACGTCAACCACGTCCATCACGTCGCGAATGCCCAGGTTCAGGCCCTGCGCGGTGATGGGTGGGAACATGTGCGCAGCCTCGCCGACGATCATGATGCGACGGGCTGCAAAGCGGTTGGGCAGCATCGACACCAGCGGATAGAGCTGCCGGCCGGGCTCGACGGTGACGCGGCCGAGGAATGATTGCTGCCGCTCTTCGAGGCGGCGGGCCAGCTCCTCGTCGTCGACGGCCATGAGCCGTTCCGCGTCCCAGCTTCGCATCATCCACACGAGACTCGAACGGAAGCCGCCCGGCAGCGGCACCTGCGTGCAGGGGCCATGTTCGGTATGCAGCTCCGTCGAGGTGAAGTTGTGATGGCGCGTGTGGGCGAAATTCAGCACCAGCGCGCTCTGGTGGAAATCCTTCACGTGTACCGTGATGCCTGCGGCCTCGCGGCCCTTCGACTTGCGCCCGTCCGCTGCGACGGCAAGGTCGGCCGTGACCACATCGCCGTTGTCGAGCGTGATCTCCACCCGTCCCGTGTCCGTTGACCAGCGGCTGACGAACTGGCGCCGCCAGGTGATGCGCGGTTCCGCGGCTGCGGCCTTGCCGAGCGCCTCGTTCAGGCCCGCGTTCGGAATGTTGAGGCCGAAGAACTCCTCGCCGATCTCGCTCGCGTGGAAGTTCACCGTCGGCGTGCGGATAAGGCGGTTGGTGCCGTCGGCGATCCGCATGGTGACGAGCGGCGCGGATATGGCGCGAATCGCGTCCCCGACGCCAAGTCGGTCCAGAAACTCGATCGCCGGGCGCATCAGCGCCGTCGTTCGCGTGTCATCGAGCCGTGGATCCGGGCCGACAAGGGTTACGGGTTCTCCGATCTGTGCCAGTGCCAAGGCTGCTGCAAGACCGGCCGGGCCAGTGCCCACGACGACGATTCTGTTCTGTTCTGTTGCGGTCACAGTACTACTCACGTTAACCCCACAACCAGATATAGCAGCCCGCACGAAGGGAGCAAGAAAAGCGTCGCCGCAGGGCAGAAGACGTGGATTACCGCCGGAAACCGCAAGTCGGTTGCAAGTCAAAGCTGATCCGTGGTTAAGCACGTGCTATTGGCGAACATGAGTTGAGCAGTGGGGATCCGGTTCGGTGCGCCGGGAGACGCAGGCATGACGACCAGAGACGGAATTCTTGGCCAGGCAGCTTCTGCCGACGTTGCGCGGGTAACTTCATGAAAGAGAAAAAAGTCACGGCGCCGAAGGCGAAAGCCTTTTCGGTTCATCTCCTGACCGCGTCCGGTTCCTTCCTGGCATTCCTGTCACTCGTTGCGGCGAGCGACATGCGCTGGACGGCCATGTTCTGGTGGCTGGGGCTCGCGCTGCTGGTGGATGGTATCGACGGTCCGATCGCCCGCAAGCTCGAGGTGAAGGAGGTCCTGCCCAACTGGTCCGGCGAGCTCCTGGACAACGTGATCGACTACGTGACCTACGTGCTCATTCCGGCCTATGCGCTCTACCAGAGCGGGTTCATGGGCGAGAAACTGTCGTTTCTTTCCGCCGCGATTATCGTGATCACCAGCGCGATCTACTACGCCGACACCGGCATGAAGACGAAGGAAAACTTCTTCAAGGGCTTTCCGGTCGTCTGGAACATGGTGGTCTTCTCGCTGTTCGTGATCGGCGTCGGCGAATACACGGCCTTCGCGGTGGTCGTCATTGCGGCGGTCATGACCTTTGTTCCGATGCACTTCATCCATCCGGTGCGGGTCGTGCGCCTGCGCACGATCAACCTGACGGTGTTCCTTGTCTGGAGCATCCTCGGAATCATCGCGCTGCTGCAGAACCTGCAGGCTGACGCCTGGGTTCGCTATGGCGTTGCCATCACCGGCATCTATCTGTTTTGTATCGGCGGCATCATGCAGATGTGGCCGCAACTTGGTCGAAGGGGGAGATGAACATGGTCAAGGCAATCCGGATGACGGAAACCGGTGGCCCGGAGGTGCTGCAACTGGTCGACATCGAGCAGCCGCGGCCCGGGCCGGGCGAAGTGCTGATCGAGCACAAGGCGATCGGCGTGAATTTCATCGACACCTACATGCGCTCGGGCCTCTATCCGGTGACGCTGCCTTTCGTCCCCGGCAACGAGGGTGCCGGCGTGGTGCTGGAGGTTGGACCGGGCGTCGAGGACTTCAAGCCGGGCCACCGGGTGGCCTACTGCGGAGGCAATGGCGGCGGCTACAGCGAGCAGCGCGTCATGCCGGCCGGCCGGGTGCTGAAGCTGCCCGATGACATTTCCTTCGAAAGGGGCGCGGCCATGACCCTCAAGGGCCTGACCGCCTGGTTTCTGCTGCGCCGGACCTATCCGGTCAAGCCTGGCGACATCGTCCTCTACCATGCGGCTGCCGGCGGCGTGGGCCTCATCTTCGGCCAGTGGGCCAAGCACCTCGGCGCGACCGTGATCGGGACTGCCGGCTCACCCGAGAAGATCGAGCTCGCCAAGGCGCACGGCTTCGATCATGTCATCAACTACCGCGAGGAGAATTTCGTCGAGCGCGTGCGCGAGATCACCGGCGGCAAGATGTGCCAGGTGGTCTACGATTCCGTTGGCAAGGATACGTTCCCGGCCTCGCTCGACTGCCTGCGGCCGCTCGGCATGTTCGTCAGCTTCGGCCAGTCGTCCGGCATGGTTCCTCCCTTCAGCATCAGCCTGCTCCAGCAGAAGGGTTCGCTGTTCGCCACCCGTCCGGTGCTGTTCCACTACATTGCGGAGCGCAAGGAACTGGACACTGCAGCCGAGGAACTCTTCGATGTGGTGCGCAAGGGCGCGGTCAGGATTGTGATCAACCAGCGCTACAAGCTGGAGGAGGCCGCCAAGGCGCACGACGACCTTGAAAGCCGCCGCACGTCGGGCACGACGATCCTCATTCCGTAACAACCGGTTCAGCCGCGCAAGGCAGCGGCGTCCGAACCCTTGCCAGGCTGCTGACACGCCGGTGTCAGCAGCCTTCTGCTATGGTGGCATGCCAATCTGGAGGTTTGACATGCTCAAGTTTTATCACGCTCCATGGTCGCGTTCGTTCTCGGTTCTCTGGCTGCTGGAGGAACTCGGCGTGCCCTATGAGATGGAGCTGGTCGACATCCGCAAGGGCGCTCCCGAGGAATACCGGCGCATCCAGCCGAGCAAGAAGGTTCCGGCCATCGTTCACGACGGCACCGTGGTGACGGAGCGGGCCGCGATAACTCTCTATCTGGGAGAGAACTTCAACGGAAAGGGCCTTGCGCCGAAGCCAGGCGACCCGGACCGTGCGACCTATCTCATGATGCTGGTCTACCACGACTCGGTGTTCGACCCGGTGATCTGCGCGAAAGTGCAGGGGCTCACGTATGCGAGCAACGACTATCCTTTCGGCACCTTCGACGACATGGTCGCCAACCTGGAGCGCATCCTCACGCAGCGCCCCTACATCGCTGGCGACCGCTTCACGCTGGCCGACATCATATGGGGTACGGGCATCGACTTTACCGCCAATGTGCTGAAGGCGCTGCCGCTCAAGCCCGTGTTTTCTGCGTATCTCGACCGGGTGACGTCGCGGCCGACCTATCAGGCGGTGAAGGAGAAGGACATGGAACTCGCCCGGCAGGACCGTTCGCTTCAGGAAATGCTTGCGAAAGCTTCATCGACAGGCGGCGGAAACGGGTGAACGAGCAAAAGGCTCCGACCCGCCGCCGCGTGGAAGCTGGTGCCACGCGGATCCCAGCCCCGAGGATCGTGCTGCTGACAGTGCTCCCTCAATCATGCTTTCGCGCTGGCGGCTTTTCTAGCGCCAGCCTTCCCGGATACGCCGCGCTTCGGCTGCTGTGTGGATTGCCTTTCGGCCGCCTCGGCGGCTTCACGGGCGAGACGGAGCTGTCTCAGACGTTCCGTCTTGCGCTCCCTGGCGGCATTTTCCTTGGCGACGATCGCGCGGTAAGCCTCTTCCGTTCTCTGCGCTTTCCGTTCCATGCGCGTTAGCGAGGCGGGAGCGAGCGGAGCTTGGGCGCGGTCAGGCATGCGGTCTCCCTTCGTTGTCGAGCGGCCAATGCCGATAGTGGCGTGGTGACCTTGCGGCTGGACCCAGCACTCCGGTTCTAACGCCTGGATGATTAACATGTTCCAAGAATAACGGTAAGCTGATGTAGGAATCACCGGGTATTGAGTACGTCCATATCGTTTGCCGTAAGTCGGGAGACTGTCGTGACGGGTAAATCGTGGATACTGGGCGCAGCGCTTTTCATGTCCGGCGCGTCCACTGTTTCCGGCGAGCCGCTGTGGGGCGGTGACTTTCTCAGACCCGGCATTCATTCCGGCTTCAACGAAGTCCGGATTGGAGTGATGGCCTATGACCGCGGCCCGTTCTCGACGGACGATTTCAACGGTGCTGTGATCAATGGTGAGTTTGTCTTCGCTTCGCCCGAATTTCTGAGCGCGATCGGCGCGCCACGCCCGTACCTTGGTTTCGACGCGGCAATTGCAGACGATCCGGTCCACTTCTTCTACGGCGGATTGAACTGGGACTTCCGCCTTACGGACCGGCTATATGTTGGCGCGAGCCTCGGCGGAGCCGTTACCACCGCCGATGATCTGAAGACGCCTGCCACCTACAAGGCGCTCGGCTGCCGTGTTCTGTTTCATCTGGGCGCGGCCATCGGCTACGACATTTCCGACCACTGGACCGTCCAGGGTTATCTGGACCATTTCTCTAACGCGGGCCTGTGCGATCCGAACAACGGGGCGGAGGCCACCGGCGTGAGGATTGGCTACCGCTTCTAGACCGCTTCAGGAAAATCCGGTCTTGGCCGGCGACCGAGAGGGCAGGCGGCCGGCGCTTCCGTGCAGCTTCGATAGCGCCCGAAGATCGGCAACGCACCGTAGGCGTGCCCAATCGATTGCCCTCGCGGGCGAGGGCAATCCGGGGCGCGCCAGCTTTACCAGGAGCGGTGGATCCGCTCGTGCGGCTGAAGGGGATAATGGTAGCGTCAGGGATGGTAACGCCAGTGTCGGTAGGGTCGGTCGTACATCCACCGGTCCAGCGCCTCCTCGCGGGCGCGGCGGTCCGCGCTCCGGTCAAGTTCGCGCCGCTGCACGCATTCGGCCATGGGGATCGACCTGTCGGGGAAACCGATCATGCGGCAATGGGCGCGATCCATTTCCAGCCGTTGGTGGGGGGGTGATGGTGGAACATGCCGTCAGCGTTCCAAAGGCGGCGCAATAAAGGCATGGTAAAATAAATCTTTTGACTAGAGCACTCATCTGAACACTCAAATACTGAATTAATATAGACGTTCAGATTACTCATAAAAACTGGCAAAATATTGTCGAAATTCTCGATCTCTTTGACGACAGTCTGTCTGGTGTCCGGTCGCAAAGGAAGNTGGCGGGCCTCCGCGCCATTCACTGCGGCCCGCGNGAGGATCTGTCCGGGCGCGCGGCGACCATCCGCCGTTGTCTAATTCCACTTCAGTACATATCTGGCTGGGGTAACGCCTGGACGGAGCACGCCATGATTCCATTGTCGATCCTCGATCTAGCCCGCATTCGTGAAGGTTCAACGGCCAGAGAGGCCCTCGACAATGCGCGGGACGTGGCCGTGCACGCGGAGCGCTGGGGCTACAAACGCATCTGGGTGGCCGAGCACCACAACATGCCGGGCATCGCCAGCGCTGCCACCTCCATCGTCATCACCCACATCGCCGAAGGAACGAAGACGATCCGCGTGGGGGCAGGGGGCATCATGCTGCCCAACCACTCGCCCTATATCATCGCCGAGCAGTTCGGCACGCTCGCCCATCTCTTCCCCGGCCGCATCGACCTGGGCCTTGGCAGGGCTCCCGGCACCGACCAGCTGACGCTGCGCGCGATCCGCCGCCCGCCCGAGGCGGCCGAGCGTTTCCCGCAGGACGTGCTCGAGCTCCAGGCCTATTTCCGCGAGGCGGAGGAGGGCCAGCGCATCCAGGCGGTGCCCGCTGCCGGTACCCATGTGCCGCTCTGGATCCTAGGATCCAGCAATTTCGGCGCCGTCCTCGCTGCCGAACTCGGTTTGCCCTATTCCTTCGCGTCCCATTTCGCGCCGGACTACCTGCTGCCTGCGCTTGCGCTCTATCGCAGCCGCTTCAAGCCGTCTGGGCAGCTCGACCGTCCCTACGCGATGGTTGGCGTGAACATTGTTGCAGCGGAGACGGACGAGGAGGCAAGACGTCTGTTCACCACCCAGCAGATGTCGTTCACCAACATCTTCCGCGGCGCGCGCGGCCTGAGCCAGCCGCCGATCGACGACATTGAGACCTACTGGACCGAGGTGGAGAAGGCGCAGGTCCAGCGGATGCTCGCGCGCTCCATCGTGGGCTCTCCCGCGACGGTGAAAGCTGGCATGCAGGCGCTTGTGGAGGAAACCGGCGCGGATGAGCTCATTATCGTCTCCGACGTCTTCGACCACCGGAAGCGGCTGCGCTCCTTCGAGCTCATCGCCGAGGCCTGGTTTGGCTGAGGCGGGGACTCCTCACTCCAGCGGCTTCAGTCCCGCCTCGATCTCCGACCGGCGGGGCTCGAGGAACGGCGGCAGCGCCAGGCGCTCGCCGAGCGACTCCAGCGGTTCGTCAGCCGTGAAGCCGGGCACATCGGTTGCGATCTCGAACAGGTTGCCGCCGGGTTCGCGGAAATAGAGCGAGCGGAAGTAGAACCGTTCGACCTCGCCCGAGCTCGGGACGCGGAACCCCGACACGCGCTCCGTCCATTCATGCAGCGTTTCCGGGGTCGGCGTGCGGAAGGCGACGTGATGCACGCCACCCGCGCCTTGCCGCGCGAAGGGCAGGCCAGGCTGGACGGCCATGTGCAGCTCCGCTCCCGGTCCGCCGTCGCCCATCCGGTAGACATGCACGGTGCCTGTGCCATCGGGCGAGGGGTACTCGCGGACCTCGGTCATGTTCATGAGTTCCGTCAGCACCCGCTCGGTCGGCCCCTTCTTGGGCACCGAAATGGTGATCGGGCCCAGACCGCGGATCTGGAACTCCGCCGGCACGGGGCTTTTCTCCCACGGATGGGATTCGCCCTGGCCTCCGTCATCGACCAGGCGGAAGCGCTGTCCCTCCGGATCCTCAAAGTCGAGGCTCGCCCGGCCGTCGAGCACGTGTATGTCGCCCACCGGCAGCCTGGCCTTGCGCAACCGCTCCGCCCAGTACTCGAGCGCCCGTTCGCCGGCGACCCGCAGACCCGTGCGGCAGATGGAATGGGTGCCGCGCCGCTCCGGCGGAATGGGCCAGTCAAAGAAGGTGAGGTCCGTGCCGGGCGTGGCCAGGCCGTCCGCATAGAACAGGTGGTAGGCGCTCACATCGTCCTGGTTGACGGTCTTCTTGACGAGCCTGAGCCCCAGCGTCTCCGTATAGAAGCGCTTGTTGGCCGGCGCATTGGCAGTGATCGCCGTGAGGTGGTGGATGCCGGTGAGCTGCATGGCCTGGTCCTCCTTCGGAGCAGTTGATCTGGAAGCTCGGCGCTGCTCCAGCTGTCTGCCGTGTCGCGGTTCCGGAGCGAAAACCGTTTCCGCCACCGACGGAATCGTTCGGCCAATATTGTAACCGTGCTCCGGACGGTAAAGCGTGCTGCTACTCTACACGCTGTTCGCGAAAAGCGAACGGAGTTTCTTGCCCGTTGGCTGCAACACTTGAAGACCTGCGCTATCCCGCGGCGCGCGGGCCCGCGTGGCGGCAGGCTTTTCTGCGAGCAGCCCAACACGATGCCGCCCGGCGAACTCTGGCGGGTGACCGCCAGGCAGGATCGGCCCCGCGACGGGGCTGCGCAGGTTGGAGCGCTTTCCCGCGAACATCTTATTTCTGCATCACCTGCAAAGGCCGCATGCTGATCGTGTCATGAAAGCACGATCGAAGGAGGCGAACGCCCGGCTCGCGATGGCCCGGGGAAATTCAGGCAAAGAAAAGAAAAAGCCCGCCAGGGAGGAGGATGGCGGGCTTTTTTCTGAATGCAGCTTAGGAGGAGGAATTTACTGCATTTATGTCGTTGCCTGTTTGGGAGGAGGAGAAACAGTCAACACGGCTTAGATACTTCGTCCTCCGGCGTGAATCCATAGACATTTGTGCAACGCAGTCTTGCATTTTGTGCAATGCACAATGATGGCCGCCGCGCCGCTTTCGCGAGGGGCGAGAGAGAAGGCTTTCGCCTCAGCCTCTCTGCCCATAACCCTGGACCGCGTCTCTGGCGGCGGCGAATGTGGCGAACCAGTCGGCGGGGATCGGTCGCGGCTCGATGATCCGGCCGGCGGGTTCGGAGGGCAGGTCGTGGCCCGCGCCGCGGGCGGCAAGCTGGGCACAGCCCAGCGCCGTCAGTTCCGGTTCGTCGGAGACGCGCACCGGCCGTCCGAGAACGTCGGCCACGAACTGGCAGAACCAGGGATTGCGGCTCATGCCGCCGTCGATGCTGATCGGCGGCAGGATGGCCACCGACTTTTCCATCTCGGCAATCACTTCCGCCACGCGGAAAGCAACGCCCTCCAGCACCGCCTGCACCATGTCGGAGGGCGTTGTGTCGAGGCCGAGGCCCATCCAGGCGCCGCGCGCCGAACGGTCCCAGTGCGGCGCGGCTAGGCCCGAAAGCGCCGGCACGAAGACCAGGCCGCGCGAGACCGCCGGCTCGCGCTCGAAATGGTCGAGCTCGGCGGTGNTGCTCCAGAGCCCGAGCTTCTTCGCCCAGTTGACGGCTGACGATGCGGAATAGACACCGCCGTCGAGCGCGTACATGGTGGCNCCGTTGCTCTCGCTCCAGGCGATGGTGGGCAGCAGCGGAGAGNCGCCCTCGAGACGGTCGGTGAGCGCCAGCGCGAAGGCGCCCGTGCCGAACGTGATCTTCGCATGGCCGGGCAGGCGCGCCCCATGGCCGAACAGGGCTGCCTGCTGGTCCACGATGCTTGCCGTGAGCTTCGCGCCATTCTTCAGCGTGCCCAGCTCGCCGCAGGTGGGCAGGATCGGGGGCAGGGCCTCCAGCGGCACGCCGAAGATCTCGCAAAGTTCCGGGTCCCAGCTGCAGGTGGTGAGATTCATGAGCGACGTGCGCGAGGCCGTTGTCGGGTCTGTGGCGAAGACGCCGGTGAGCCGGTCGCGGAAGAAGGCGTCCGTGGTGCCGAGCCGCAGGCGGCTCTGGGCGGCCAGTTCGCGGGCTTCCGCGCAGTTTTCCATGATCCAGCCGAGCTTGGAAGCGGAGAAGTAGGGGTCGAGCGGCAGGCCCGCGCGCTCGCGCACCAGCGACTCCAGGCCCTTTGCCTTGAGCGCTTCGCAGGCGTCCGCCGTGCGGTCGTCCTGCCAGACGATGACGGGCGTGATGGCGCGGCCGGTCGCCGCGTCCCAGGCAAGGCAGCTTTCGCCCTGGTTGTCGATGCCGGCGCAATCCACCTCGCCGGCGGCCGCGATGCAGGCCTCGATATTGGCAATCAGCTCCTCCGGATCGTGCTCCACATGGCCTGGCGCGGGATAGAACTGCCGGTGCTCAACCGCGTGGACAACCCGGTTGCCGCCGCCATCGACCACGAAGGCACGGGTGGACGTCGTTCCCTGATCGATGGCGAGGACTCGCATCATTCCTCCAGATGTATGCTGACCTGACCTGTAACTGATGGCATGGGCAGGGTGATGCGCCGGTCGGGTCGCGTCCATATGCGTCGCGATGCCACCTCGCGGCCATCCACCCGAACCGACAGACGGCCGTTCACCGGACGATTGACCCTGAGCTGCAGCCGGTCAAGGGCTTGCTCGGGGCTCACGAACTGCGGCACGACCCAGGCGAGCGCGTCGCTCTCGACGGTGACCGGCGCCCGCTCCGCAGGCAGCCCGCTCTTCAGATCCCTCGCAATGGCGAGGCCCACCCGCCGGCCTTCCGACCAGCACCAGCCCGCCGTCTCCACCGGATGCAGCATGTTGCCGGCCGCATAATACGTAGGATCGGAGCATCGGCCGGCGCTGTCCACGGCCGGGCCGCCCGTACCCGGATCGCGGGCGAGATGGCTCGTGACGATGAGCGTGGATTCGGAGCGGAAATGGCCGCTGACGATCACGCCGTCGGTCTCGATCCGCTTGCGGCCCTTCGGGCCGTCAATGATCACGGATTCCACCCGCTCGCGTCCCTCGATCGAGACGAGCTTCGTGGAGAGATAAAGCGGAATGCCCTTGATGCGCGGATAGAGGCATGAAGGCCAGCGCGCCGCCGTTGCGCGGCGGGAATCGACCATCGCCACTGGACGGATGCCCGCATGGGCGCAAGTCATGATCGCCGAGAAGGACACGAGTTCCGTGCCGAGGATCACCGGACGGCGGAACGGGCGCGCGTGCTCGAGATACACCATGCCCTGCAGCGCGCCGGTGCTGACCACGCCGCCCGGCTTGGTGCCGCCGATGAGCCGCTGGGCGCGGGAGCTTTCCCGCACACCCGTGGCTATAAGCACGCGCCTGGCGGAAATCGTTGTCACGCCCTCGTCGCTCGTCACCGTGACCGAGGGGCCGGGGTGGAGTGCCACAACGTTCACGCCGAGCGCGAAGCGCACACCCGCGGCCTCTGCGCGTGCCGCAAGGGCGCGGGCGTAGTCCGGGCCCTTCATCACGCGGTGAAACTCGCGCATGCCGAACGGATAATGGCCGCAGTGGCGCGGGATTCCGCCCGCCGCCTTCTCGCGGTCCACGACCAGCACGTTGAAGTCGCGCGCAAGTTCCGTGGCGGCGGCCAGGCCCGCGGGGCCCGCGCCGATCACCAGGACATCAACCTCGGAGGGCAGGATCATTCAACAATCTCCGACATCGGCTGGTCGAAATGATCGCGCGTCAGGCGGCATAGCTCCGCCGAACAGAAGAAGGCCTGGCAGCGGCCCATGGTGACGCGCGTGCGGCGCTTGAGCCCCGCCAGTGAGCGGGCGGGCAGCGGTCCCGACAGCGCGTCCATGATCTCCCGCCGGGTGACGAGCTCGCAGTGACAGACGATCCCGCCGTGTCCGGGCTTCTGCCAGTCGCGCGGGAGGAATTCCGAAATGTTGCGCACGCTCGACCACACCGGGTGGGCGGGCGGCGGGAATTCGAGCGCCGCAAGCTTCTCCACATGCTGGGCAATGCCGAGCGCGGCAGACAGGCCCGTGGAGCGGATGCCGCCCACGGTGATGTACGAGAGGCCCTCGTGCGCCTTGATACAGTATTCCTTGAATTCGGTGGCGGGGCGCAGGCCCGCATAGATGGCCGTCACGTCGTGCCGCTTCAGCGCCGGCACGATCTCCTCGCCACGCTTCTTCAACGCTTCGAGCGTTTCGGGAACGAGCTCTGCATGCAGGCGGTCGTCCTGGTCCTCGGCCGTTGGGCCCACCAGAAGGTTGCCGAACGCGGTGCGGCAGACGACGACGCCCTTGGTGATGGCGGTGGGCACCGGCAGCAGGATGTGGTTCACCAGCGCGGCTGCCGGCTTGTCATAGACCACGAACTGGCCCTTGCGCGGCTTGATGTGGAAGTCGCGGCGACCGATGAACTTCTCGTCCACGAGATCACCAAACAGGCCGGCGGCATTGATCACCAGTCCGGCGCGCACCTCGCCGCGGGTCGTCTCGATGATCCAGTCATCCTCCCGGCGCGCCCCGGTGACCTCGGCGCCGCGCATGAGCTGCGCGCCGTTCTCGACGGCCTGCAGCAGATAGGCGAAGGGCGCCGACCACGGGTCGATCAAATATTCACCGGGCACGCGGAAGGCAGCGCGCGCATTCTCTCCCAGTTCCGGTTCGGCCTTGCGCAGCGCCTGCCGGTCCAGAACCTCGATGTCCGTGATCCCGTTCTTGTGCGCCTTCTCGATCAGGCCGGGGAGGGCGGCTTCCTCTTCCTCGGTCCAGGCGATGACCAGCGCGCCGCAGCGGTTGACCGGTAGGCCCAGCCGTTCGTGGATTTCCAGATACTCCTGGTATCCCGCGCGGATGCAGGCGTGCTCCAACGACCCCGGAGGGGCGTCGAAACCCGTGTGCAGAATGGCGGAATTGCCCTTGGAGGCGCCGTCGAGAATGTCCGGGGCTTTCTCGATCACGGCCACGCGCGCCCCCGCGAGGGCAAAGCGCCGTGCGATCGCGCAGCCAACGACGCCGGCGCCAATGACGGCCACGTCGAATCGACCGGTTAGAGGCTGGTCCGGCATGCAGGTCACTCCTGTTGATGAGCGCAGTCATGCTCCAAAATGACCGAATAGTCAATTTTTGCCCGCTATTTTTATGCAAACAGGCATGTTTTGCCTACTTTCATGTTGACACGGTCACGTTTTCCGGGCCTAGCTAGAGAAAAAGGGAACGGGACGAAATGGGAGTGCGGGCTGTGAAGCCGGGCGACAGACAGGCTGAGATTCTGGCTTGCGTCGAGCGCGACGGCGAAGTCTCCGTTCCGGAACTGGCCGAGCGTTTCAGAGTCTCTGCCGAAACCATTCGCCGCGATCTGGCCCAGCTTGCGGCCACCGGTGCCCTGCAGAAGGTCCATGGCGGCGCCCGCCGTCTCCGCCTCCAGGCGGAAGGCAGTTTCGAGGAGCGCATGTCGGAGCAGTCGGCCGAAAAGGCGCTGATTGCCCGCAAGTTGCGCGGCCTGATTTCTCCCGGAGATACCGTNTTCATCGATACNGGAACCACGACNCTGGCATGCGCCAAGGCGTTGGCAGATGTGCAGCGACTTACGNTCATCACCAATTCCCTGCACATCGCGCGCGTTCTGGGTGGGGGGCAGGCGCGCGTCTATTTGTTGGGAGGCATCTTCGCACCGGACAATGGCGAAACCGTCGGGCCCATGGCGCTGGAGCAGATCGCCCAGTTCCAGGCCGACTATGCCGTGATCGGCGTGGCCGCGCTCGACGCGGAAGCCGGGGCGATGGATGCCGATTTCGACGAGGCCGCGGTGGCGCGCGCTATGTGCGCGCGGGCCTCACGGACCATCGTCGTCGCCGGATCGGCGAAATTCGGAAAGCGGGCTCTGCACCGCGTGTGTCGGCTGGAGGAGATCGACACCCTCATCAGTGACCGGGCACCGGGCGATGCCTTTCAGGCAGCGCTCGACCGCGCTCGCGTCAAGCTCATCTAGCCGAAAGGCAGGCGGAAGGGAAAAGTTGCCGGAAAAATGAAGTCGCTGGTTCAGGGTTACATACGCGTCATGGACGGTCTGGCTGAATGGATCGGCCGGTTCGCCATGTGCCTCATCTACGTGATGATCGCCGTTCTGCTTTTCGACGTATTCTCGGACAAGGCGTTGGGGAAGGTCCAGAACTGGACGCTGGAGACGGCGCAGTTCACGCTAGCCGCGTTCTATTTCCTCGCCGGGCCCAAGACGCTCAAGGACGAGGGGCATGTGCGGCTCGACCTCATCTATTCGCATCTCTCACCGCGCGGGCGGGCGATCATCGACTCCATCACGATCTGGATCGTGATCTTTTACCTCGGCGTCCTGCTGTGGGGTGGAATTTCCTCGCTGCATTACTCCTGGATCACCAACCAGCGCCTCCCTTCGTTGTGGGCCCCGTCGCTGGTTCCCATCAAGGTTCTCATGAATGTCTGCATCGCGCTCATGATCCTTCAATGCATTGCCATCTTCTTCCGTGACGTGCTGCGCATCCGCGAAGGAGACGCGCGATGAGCCCCGAAGCAATCGCCCTCGTGATGTTCGCGGGCATGATTGTCCTCATGCTCACGGGCCAGCGCATCTTCGCCATGATCGGCGCCGTGGCCGCCGCTTCCGCGCTTGCGCTCTACGGCAACTCCGCCGCCGAACTGCCGTTCAACGCGGTCTTCAAGCTGTTCTCCTGGTACGCGCTGCTGACGCTGCCGCTCTTCATCTTCATGGGCCACATGATGGCCAAGTCCGGCATCGCGGAAGACCTATACCGGATGATGCACGTCTGGTGCGGAAAGCTTCCCGGCGGGCTGGCCATGGGCACGATCTTCCTCATGGTCATCATCAGTGCCATCAACGGCCTTTCGGTCGCGGGTCTTGCCATTGGTTCGGCCATCGCGCTGCCGGAGATGCTGCGGCGTGGCTATGACAAGGTGCTGATCACCGGCGTGGTGCAGGGCGGCTCGACCCTCGGCATCCTTCTGCCGCCGTCGGTGGTGATGGTGCTGTTCTCGGTGATCGCGCGCCAGCCGGTTTCCGAACTGTGGCTTGCCGGAGTGCTTCCGGGCCTGATGATGGCGGCTGTCTTCGCCATCTATGTCTACGTCCGCGTGAAGCTCAATCCGTCGCTGGCGCCGANGCTGAGCGACGAAGAGCTNAACATGCCGCTCAGGGAAAAGATTCTTCTGCTGAAGGCGGGCATTGCNCCGGTCGTCATCTTCCTGCTGATGATCGGTCTGTTCGTGATGGGCTACACGAACCTGCTGGAGAGCTCCGCCGTGGGTGCCACGGCCGCGACGGTGGCGGCCGCCTGGAAGCGCCGGCTCAACTTCAAGCTGCTGGTCGAGGCCGCCCACGAGACCATGTCCGTCACGGCCATGTTCATGTGGATCGTGCTCGGCGCGCTGGCCTTCTCCGCCGTGTTCGACGGCATCGGAGCTGTCCGCGCCATCGAGAACATTTTCATTCACAATTGGGAGCTGTCGCCCTGGGCGGTGATCATCCTGATGCAGCTGAGCTTCATCGTGATGGGCATGTTCCTGGACGACACCGCCATGCTGGTGATCGTCGCGCCGCTCTACATTCCTCTGGTGCAGCGCCTCGATCTCGGCATCGACCACCAGATGGCCTGGTTCGGCATTCTCTACACGATCACCTGCCAGATCGCCTATGTCACGCCGCCTTTTGGATACAACCTGTTCCTGATGCGCGGCATGGCGCCCAAGGAAATCACGCTGATCGACATCTACCGGTCGATCATTCCCTTCGCGCTGATGATGGTGCTCTGCATCGTCCTGCTGATGATTTTCCCGCAGATCGCGACCTGGCTGCCAAGCTATTTCCGAGGCTGATGCTCCAAAGGAGGCTACCATGACCAACAACACTGACGACACTTCCAAGATGTCGCCGTCCGAAAGGATCCTGGCGACCCGCCGCAAGTTCCTGGCCTCCGCCGGCCTTGCGGCTCCGGCCGCGCTTGCCACCCCGGCGATCGTCCGCGCCCAGGCTCCGATCCGCTGGCGCCTGCAAACCTACGCCGGACCGTCGCTCGGCGAGCACGTGATCAAGCGCCAGGTGGACGCGTTCAACGCCGCTGCCAATGGCGAGATGGAGATCGAGCTTTACTACGCCGACCAGCTCGTGCCGACCTCGGAGCTGTTCCGCGCTCTGCAGAACGGCACGCTGGACGCCATCCAGTCGGACGAGGCCACGATGGCCGCGCCGGTCGACATCTCCGTCTTCGGCGGCTACTTCCCGTTTGCCAGCCGCTTCAGCCCGGACGTCGGCGCCATGTTCATGTACTACGGCCTCGACGAGATCTGGAAGGAAGCCTATGCCGACATCGAGAACGTGACCTACCTCTCGACCGGTGCCTGGGATCCGCTCCACATCTTCACGGTCAACAAGCCGATCCGCTCGCTCGCCGACCTCAACGGCCTGCGCGTGTTCGGCGTGCCGACCGCTGGCCGCTTCCTGTCGCGCTACGGCCTTATCCCGGTGACGGTGCCCTGGGATGACGTGGAAGTCGCGCTGCGCACGGGCGACCTGGACGGCGTGGCCTGGTGCGGCTTCACCGAGATGTACGCCATGGGCTGGGCCGACATCTGCAAATACGCGCTCGCCAACTCGATCACCGGCGCGTGGTTCGGTTCCTACTACGTCAACACCCAGAGCTGGGAGAAGGTGCCGCCGCACCTGCAGCAGCTCTACCGCAGCACGATCGACCAGTCGCACTACTACCGCCTGATCTGGTACTGGGGCGGCGAGGCGAAGCTGCGCGTCGAAGGCGAGAAGATGGAGCTCACCGAAATTCCGTCGCAGGAGTGGGCGCAGGTGGTCAAGGATGCCCAGAGCTTCTGGGACGAGGTCGCCCAGGAGAGCCCGCGCGCCGCGCGCGTCGTGGAGATCTTCAAGAAGTACGCCTCCGACATGGAGAAGGCGGGCTACCCGTACCGCTAAGGCGTCACGCCGATCGATGGGGGGAGGACGGAGGAGGGGGCAACCCCTCCTTCTTTTCTGGGGCAGAAATATTCCCAGGGCGGCGACGGTCCGGCCCTGCCCAAACGGCAGGTGCCATCCGGCGCGAGGTACCTTTCGGGAGGGCTGTTGTCTCGCAGCCATTCGATTGACCGGAGTCTGAAACGGTCTCCGCCTCCGGCAGCGTTGTTGTCACGCTTTTCAAGCAGTATCTGAGCTCATGCCCTGGACGGTTGCGAGCGTGCCCGCGGACACCGCCTCCATTGCTCCGCAGGGCGTAAGGAAGCCCAGGCTGGGGGTGGGGTGCGCACTGCTTCTTCATCGGCAACCCCATCCGTGATGATCGCGAACGTAGCCATCAGAAGGTTGCTTCACTAAACGCGACTGCGCGAACGATGCCGCAACCCGATGCTCACCGCCCGCTTGCCGCGCATGGCGCTGTAACCGGGATCGCAGCGGCGGGACTTTGCGGCGGACTGCGTTCCCCGTTGACAGTGCGCGTCGCGCGGCGCTAAAGGCGAAGTTCCGACGCATCTGTTCCTGGATTCTCAGGCGTGCTCCCGGGCGCCGAAACATCGGAAATCCGGGACAAGCAGAAAACGTCTGGAGGGGTGGCCGAGCGGTTTAAGGCACCGGTCTTGAAAACCGGCGTGGCAGCGATGTCACCGTGGGTTCGAATCCCACCCCCTCCGCCACTTGCTTTCGCGGAATT